>Ga0326511_10001153_pt1 | contig 22303 bp, 21 predicted proteins | sample 0_2496_0518_D_FD_203701 | JGI IMG/M metagenome (GOLD analysis project Ga0326511, IMG submission 203701) | Bovine rumen microbial communities from UC Davis, California, United States - 0_2496_0518 | ecosystem: Host-associated > Mammals > Digestive system > Stomach > Rumen | place: USA... | reverse complement strand
GGCCATGTCGGAAAAAGTTAGTACTTTTGCACCCGCTTTCAAAGAAAAGATGGCGGGATAGCTCAGCTGGTTAGAGCGCTGGATTCATAACCCGGAGGTCATCAGTTCAAGTCTGATTCCCGCTACTTGCAAAAAGACAGGAAACACAATGCTTCTTGTCTTTTTTCTTTTGTCGATGCAATATTTAATGCCTATGCGCGTTAATTGATTATTATGGACGACAAGCATCTTTACAGCAACTTCGAATATGACTCGGCGCTGAGTGTGGCTCCCGGCGTCAAGCAGCCCGACCAGGTGAGCAGCAGCTACGTGGAGCGTATGCGCGCCCTGCGCAAGCAGGAGCCCTCGGTGGAGGAACTCGTCAGCGGCATACGCCACGGCGACCGCACCCTGCTGAGCCGTGCCATCACCCTGGTGGAGAGTTCCCTCTTCGCCCACCAGCAGAAGGCCCAGCAGGTGATAGAGCGCTGCCTGCCCTACAGCGGCAAGAGCGTGCGCCTGGGCATCACCGGCGTTCCCGGCGCGGGCAAGAGTACCCTCATCGAGGCCCTGGGCAAATGGCTCACCGCCCACAACCACAAGGTGGCCGTGCTGGCCATCGACCCCAGCAGCGAACGCTCGCGGGGCTCCATCCTCGGCGACAAGACGCGCATGGAGGAGCTCTCCGTCGACCCCAACGCTTTTATCCGTCCCAGCCCCTCGGCGGGTTCGCTGGGCGGCGTGGCGCGCAAGACGCGCGAGATCATCACCCTCTGCGAGGCGGCGGGATTCGACGTGGTCATCGTCGAGACCGTCGGCGTGGGCCAGAGCGAGGTGGCCGCCCATTCGATGGTGGACTTCTTCCTGCTGCTGCAGCTGGCCAATACCGGCGACGAACTGCAGGGCATCAAGCGCGGCATCATGGAGATGGCCGACATGATAGCCATCAACAAGTGCGAGCTGGACCCGCAACGCTCGGAGCTCTCGGCTGCGCAGTTCCGCAACGCCCTCCATCTGTTCCCCATGCCGGAGAGCGGATGGACCGTCAAGGTCTCCCTCTGCTCGGCCTACACCAAGGAGGGTGTCGAGGACTTGTGGAACTCCGTGATGGACTACGTCACCTTCACCAAGGGCAACGGCTATTTCTACCAGAAACGCCAGCAGCAGAACCTGCGCATCATGACCGAAGCTATCGAGAATGGCCTGCGCGAACGTTTCTTCAACGCCCCCGGCATGGAGGAGCGCATCGAGGCCTTCAGCAAGGACATCCTGGAGAACAAGATAAGCCCCTACGCGGCGGCAGACCAATTGTTGGAAATGAAGAATTGAGCAAGCCTTGGTCTACATTCACGTACCCTTCTGCCATCGGAAGTGCACCTATTGCGCTTTCTACTCGCATGGAGCGCCGGCACCGCGCCGGCTGACTGCATACGTAGACGCGTTTCTTGAAGAAATGGAGCGGCGCAAGGGCGAGCAGGCGCATCCGATACGGACGGTCTACCTCGGCGGCGGCACCCCCAGCATACTGCCGTTGGAAGAGCTGGCACGTATTGTGGAGGGGTTGCGGCGGTGTTTCGACCTGTCGCAGGTGGAGGAGGCCACCATCGAGGCCAATCCCGAAGACCTCACGCCGGAATATCTACTGGGCCTCAAGGAACTGGGCCTTTTCAACCGCTTGAGCATCGGCATACAGAGCCTCGACGACGAGATGCTGCGCCTCATAGGCCGCCGCCACACCGCCGCCCAGGCCCTCGACGCCCTGGAGCGTGCCCACGAGGCGGGGTTCCACAACATCAGTGTGGACTTCATCTACGGCCTGCCTAAAGAGTTTGATTTCTCAACTTTCAACTTTCAATTGGTCACCCACCTCTCCGCCTATGCCCTCACCGTGGAACCCGGCACGGCGCTGGCCAGGCAGGTGGAGCAGGGGAGGGTGGCGCTGCCCGGCGAGGACGAGGTGGTGCGCCAGTACCACGCATTCTGCCGGACCTTCGAGGCGCAGGGTTTCGGGCAATACGAGATCTCCAACTTCTGTCGTCCGGGCTTCCATTCGCGCCACAACAGCCGCTACTGGGACCGCACGCCCTACCTCGGCCTGGGTCCTTCGGCGCACAGCTTCGACGGCCAACGGCGCATGTGGAACAGCCCTATGGATCTGGATAATGGAGGGTGGAAAATGGAAAACGAGGAGGTGCTCTCCGAGGCCGACGCCTACAACGAACTGCTGATGACGGCCCTCCGCACCACCCAGGGCATCCCGTTGGCCATGGTTCCCGACAAATACAAAAAAGAGCTGCACCAGAAGATGCAGCCCTATATCGAATGCGGTTGGATAACCGTTGGTGACGACCACTACCGTCCCACTTGCGAAGGCCTGCTCCACGCCGACGGCATGGCAGCGGAGCTATTCGTCGCCTGAGGTCTCGTCGTCGGGGGCGTATTCCTCGACGGTGGGAGGTTCGGCGTAGATGTTGTCCTTGATGATGTATCCTTTGTATACCTCCTTGATTTCCTGCAGGAAGGCATAGGCCTCGAGGCGTGTGCGGAAGTCGCCGACTTTGACCTTGAAGTTGGGTTCGTCGTAGACGATGTAGGCCTGGACGGTGGGGTAGTCGGTCATGAAACGTTCGCGCAGGTTGAAGGCGCTGGTCTTGGAGTTGATGCCGGAGAAGGAGGCTATCTGCACCCGGTAGCCCGGCATGGTTTTCACGCGGTTGTTGAGTTCCACGTGGCGCGACACCATCTCGTTGACGGCCACGTCGCCAGTCACGGTAACGCGCCCGGTCTGGGCGAGGGCGGCAGAAGACAAAAACGACAAGACAGACAAAAGTACGATGCCCTTTGTCGTCATGTTCCTATGGCTTGCCTGTCGTGTCAATATTGTTTTTCCTGTATTTCTTGTCTTAAAGCGAAGCATGTTGTCTTAGTATTGTGCCGTGTCGGCGAGGACCTTCTTGGGGCGCACGGTGAGGACCGGGATCTTGGACTGGGTGAGCATCTGCTGCGCGAAGTTGCCCATGATGAGGCTCGTGAGGGAACTTTCCTGTTCGGTCATGATGGCAATCATGTCGGCGCCCACGCGCTCGGCATACTCGATGGTGTCGGTGGTGACGTTGCCCTTGACGGCCATGAACTCGGTGCTGTATTCGATGTTGTTGTTGTCGAGGTAGCGCTGCACCATGCTGATGTAGTTTTTCACCACCTGGCGCACGCTGGGAGCCGTGGAGGTGAAGAGGCCCAGGAGGTGGATTTTGGAGCCGAAGGTTTTGGCGAAGGTGGCGGCCTGGCCTATCTTCTGGCGTGTGTCGTCGCTGCTGTCGATGGGCACGACGATGTTTTCCAGCGCTTTGTTGAAGTTGAAGTCTTCGCGGATGAGCAGTACGGGCACGGGCGAGAGCTCGACGGTGCGGTAGCTGTTGCGGCCCAGGAGGCTCTTGCGCATGCCGCTCATGCCGTGGGTGCCGACGATGACCAGAGAGGCGTCGTCCTCCTCGGCCTGTTTGGCCAGCTCCTCGGCGGGGTTGCCCTGGCGCAGAATGTATTCCAGCTTGATGCCTTTCAGCAGGTGGGCCACGCCGGCGTTGCGGCGCTCAATTTCTGCACGGATGGGGGCTTCGTCCTCCTTTTTTTCTTTCACATAAACCAGTCTGATATCGCTTTGCCAACGGTTGGCAATGTCGATGGCCAGGTCGACGGCATAGGCCGAACCCGAAGAAAAATCGAAACCTACAACAACTTTACCCATAGTTTGTTTTTTTATTTTTGACGACACAAAATTACAAAAAAAAATTCATACCACCAAATTTTTTTTCTTTCCCCGTGTGCCGACCGCCTCCCGGCCGCCCTCCGTCCCCCATGCAAAAACCACCTCCGGACCACCCTTTCTGTACCCCTCCCCGACCTACCAGGTTCTTCCGTGGAAGGTGATGGTATGGAGGTGGTATGAACGTGGTAAGAAGATGGGAAGAAGATGGTGGGTTAAGGGTGCTGATTATTAATATTTTGCAGAAGTGTTAAAATTTATCGTTTTTTGATAAAATTCCGGGTCTTTGGACAAGGGCGTCGAGGGGTGTGGAAGGGGGTGGGGGAGAGACTTTATCAACGTGTGTGGAAAAAAAAATTTTGCCATTTAATATAATTTATGTAATTTTGCAGTCGTTTAGTATTTAAAAATAGTTTTAAAAATTTAACGGAAAACCTAAAACACAAAATAATAACATGACTCAACAAATCTTGATTGCGGTATTGGTATTGGGCGTCATCGGCGCCTTCTTTGCCGTGGTGCTCTATTTTGTAGCCCAAAAATTCAAGGTGGTCGAAGATCCACTGATCGATGAGGTGGCCGAGGTGCTGCCGGGCGCCAACTGCGGCGGCTGCGGCAAGGCCGGTTGCCGTGCTTTTGCCGAGGCCTGCGTGTCGCAGGGCAACCTCGACGGCCTGCGTTGCGCCCCCGGTGGCGACGCTGTGGCCCAGAAGATTGCCCAGCTGCTTGGCTGCGCTGTGGAACAGGGCGAGCCCCAGGTGGCTGTGGTGCGTTGCCATCCGGCCAACTGCGGCGAGAAACGCCGTTCGAACTACGACGGCCTGCGTTCCTGTGCGTTCCAGAACACGGTGTACACCGGCGAGAGCGGATGCCCCTTCGGTTGCCTTGGCTGTGGCGACTGTGTGGCGGCCTGCCAGTTCGATGCCATCCACATGGATCCCGAGACCGGCACGCCGGTGGTCGACGAGGCCAAGTGCACCGCCTGCGGCGCCTGCGCCAAGGCCTGCCCCCGTCGCATCATCGAGCTGCGCAACAAGGGCAAGAAGGACCGCCGCGTCTACGTCAGCTGCGTGAACAAGGAGAAGGGCGCCCAGGCCATGAAGACCTGCGCCAATGCCTGTATCGGCTGCGGAAAGTGCGCCAAGGTGTGCCCCATGGAGGCCATCACTGTGGCCGACAACCTGTCGTACATCGACTACACCAAGTGCATCGCTTGCCGCAAGTGTGTTGTGGAATGCCCGACGCATGCCATCGTCGACGTGAACTTCCCGGCCCCTGCCAAGAAGCCCGAGGCTCCCAAGCCTGCCGAGGCTCCGGCAGCTCCCGCCGCCCAGGCTCCGGTGCCCGAGGCCCCGAAGGCACAGCCCGTGGCTGCCGAAGCACAGAAGGCGCAATAATTTCAATTCCCAATTCTCAATTTTCAATTCGAAGAGATGAAGACTTTCAAAATGGGTGGTGTCCACCCCGAAGAAAACAAGATATCGAACGATGCCGCCATCGAAGTGATGCCCGTTCCGCAGCAGATGGTGGTGCTGATGAACCAGCACCTCGGCGCCCCCGCCACCCCTGTGGTGCAGAAGGGCGACAAGGTGAAAGTGGGCCAGCTTATCGGCGAGGCCCAGGCTTTTATGTGCGCCAATGTCCATTCGCCTGTCAGCGGTACGGTGGTGAAGGTTGACACCTGCAAGGATGCCTTCGGCCTCACCAAGCCCGCCGTCTACATCAACGTGGAGGGCGACGAATGGATGGAGACCATCGACCGCACGCCCGACATCAAGCGCGAGTGCACGATGGAACCCAAGGAGATTGTGGCCAAACTGAAGGAGATGGGTATTGTGGGCCTTGGCGGCGCCACGTTCCCCGCCCATATCAAATACAGCATTCCCGAAGGCAAGAAGGCCGAATACCTCATTATCAACGCCGCGGAGTGCGAGCCTTACCTGACGAGCGACTACCGTGTCATGATGGAGCATGCTGAAGAGGTGTGCATCGGCGTGAGCATCCTGCGCAAAGCCCTGGGCGTGCCCAATGCCTACATCGGCATCGAGAGCAACAAGCCCCTGGCCATCCAGAAGATGCAGGAGACGGCCAAGCAGTTCGAGGGCATCGTCATCGAGCCCCTGAAGGTGAAGTACCCGCAGGGCGCCGAGAAGCAGCTCATCAACGCTGTCACCGGACGCAAGGTGCCCAGCGGCAAGCTGCCTATCGACGTGGGCTGCGTGGTGAGCAACCTTGGCACCTCCTTCTCGGTCTACGAGGCTATCCAGAAGAACAAACCCCTCATCGAGAATATCCTGACGGTCACGGGCAAGAAGCTGCCGTCGCAGCACAACTATGTTGTCCGTATCGGCACGACCTACAACGACATCATCAAGCACTCCATCGGCGAACTGCCCGCCACGACGGGCAAGGTCATCAGCGGCGGCACGATGATGGGTAAGGCTGTGGTGAACCTCGACGCCCCGACGGTGAAGGGCAACTCGAGCGTGCTCGTCATGGACGAGGCCGAGGCCCGACGCAATCCCGAGACGGCCTGTATCCGTTGCGGCAAGTGCATGCACGCCTGCCCGATGGGTCTGGAGCCGTACCTCTTCTCGGCCCTGGTGAAGAACAACCGTATCGAGGAAGCCAAGGAGCACAACATCCTTGACTGCATCGAGTGCGGCTGCTGCTTCTTCAGCTGCCCGGCCAACAAGCCGCTGACCGACGAGATACGCCTCGGCAAGAACAAGGTCCGTGCCATGATGGCCGCCAAGAAGTAGTCAGGGTTTCCGCAACCTGAAGGTTGCGGCACAGGACAAAGAAAATTGATTGTAGAACGTAATATATATAATAATATATGAATCTATTAAATATCTCTGGCTCGCCCCACGTGCACAGCGACGAGTCGACAAAGAAAATCATGTGGCGCGTCAATATGGCCCTGGTGCCCGCGCTGCTGGTGGCCATAGCCTACTTCGGCATCAACGCCCTGCTGGTGAGCCTCATCTCGGTAGCCAGCTGCGTGCTGTTCCAGTGGCTGATTGAGAAGTATATCATGAAGGTTCCCACCACCATCTGCGACGGTTCCGCCGTGGTGACGGGTCTGCTTCTGGCTTTCAACGTGCCCGCCACGGTGGACATGATGTGGATTGTCATTATCGGTGCCCTGGTGGCCATCGGCGTTGCCAAGATGGCCTTCGGCGGCCTGGGAAAGAACCCCTTCAACCCCGCCATTGTGGGACGTATATTCCTGCTCATTTCCTTCCCGGTGCAGATGACCACCTGGCCCCAGGTGGGCGGTCTGTTCCCGATGGACTTCGACGTGGCCACCGGTGCCACTCCCCTTGGAGCCTTCAAGGAGGGTGCCCTGCCTGAGGGCGTGACCTTCATGGATGCTTTCCTGGGCCACATCGGCGGTTCGCTGGGCGAGGTAAGCGCCATTGCCATCCTCATTGGTGCTTGCTACCTGCTGTGGAAGAAAATCATCTCCTGGCACATTCCCGTGGCCTTCATTGGCACGGCCTTCATCTTCAGCGGCATCCTGTGGCTGGTGGACCCCGCCTCGTACATGGATCCCCTGATGACCATTCTCACCGGTGGTATCATGCTTGGTGCCTGCTTTATGGCCACCGACATGGTGACGACCCCCATGGCCAAGAGCGGCCAGCTCATCTTCGGCTTCGGCTGCGGACTGCTGACCATTATCATCCGTAACTGGGGTGCCTATCCCGAGGGTGTCAGCTTCGCCATCCTGCTGATGAACTGCGTCACCCCTTTGATTAACCGTTGGTGCAAACCTCAACGCTTTGCTTGTTAAACCTATAAAATCGAAGAATTATGGCAAAGAAAGCACAATCTACATTAGTCAATATGCTCCTGTCGCTGACGGCTATTGCCCTTGTGGCCGCCGCCATTCTGGCAGCTTTGAACTCTGTTACCCATGAACCCATTGCCGCCGCCCAGAAGGCCAAGGTGGAGAATGCCATCAGCGCTGTGCTGCCGGCTTTCGCCAAGCTTGACGACCAGACGGTGGATGGCAAGACCTGCCACGTGGCCTATGACGAGCAGGGCAATATGGTCGGCGCCGCCATCGAGGCTGGCAACGACAAAGGCTTCGGTGGACACCTGCAGCTGATGGTGGGCTTCGACGCCGAGGGCGTGGTTACCGGCTATCAGATTCTCGAGACCCACGAGACCCCCGGTCTGGGTGCCAAGGCCGATGCCTGGTTCCAGAAGGACGGCAAGGGCAGCATTATCGACCGCAAGCCTGTCGAGGGCGACCTCACCGTGAAGAAAGACGGTGGCGATGTGGATGCCATCACTGGTTCCACCATCACCTCGCGTGCCTTCCTGAGCATTGTCAACGATGCCGCTAAGACTTTTTCCAATATCAACCGCTAAAACTGTACGATCATGAACGCAAAAGATATTATCAAAAACGGTCTTATCAAAGAGAACCCTACATGGGTGCTTATTCTGGGCATGTGCCCCACGCTGGCCACCACCACCTCGGCCATCAACGGCCTGAGCATGGGCTTGGCCACGACCTTCGTGCTGCTGATGTCCAACATTGTCATTTCGCTTCTCAAGAGTGTCATTCCTGACAAGGTGCGTATCCCGGCCTTTATTGTCATTATCGCTTCTTTCGTCACCGTGGTTGAGATGGTGATGAAAGCCTACCTGCCGGGCCTTTACGACAGCCTGGGCCTGTTCATCTCCCTTATTGTGGTGAACTGCATTGTGCTGGGTCGTGCCGAGGCTTTTGCCTCGAAGAATGGTGTGGGTCATTCGGCCCTCGACGGCCTCTTCATGGGTCTTGGTTTCACCTGGGCACTGACGCTGCTCGGCATTGTGCGCGAACTGCTGGGTACGGGATGTTTCTTCGGCCACAGCCTCATTGGCGGTGCCGACGGCATGCTGATGATGATTCTGCCTCCCGGCGGCTTCCTGGCACTGGGTTTCCTGATGGCCTTAATCAACAAATTGCGCCGCAGAAATGTTAAAAATTCATAATAATTGTTAAAAGTGTGAGCCAAAAATGGCACCTCGCGGTCTTTATAGTAGAAGGACAAAAAATGTTGAATTAAAAATGGAGGAAAAAATGAAAAAAGTTGCAATGTTAACGGTCATGTTTATCATGGCAATTGGAGCGAAAGCCCAAGACTGTGAGGTGCTGGTGTTGCCGTATTTCAATAACGACAGAGCGGCTATGGAAAACTACCAGGAGGTGGCACCGTATAAGTTCGAGTGGCGTTGCGCCTATGCCAGGGCCGCTTTCTACGAGGCCGACAATGTGCCAGAAGGAGCCGATGTGTTTCAAATCAGCGAAGTGAAAAACAAGTTCACCGGCAGCAGACTTCCCTCCAACTATGTTGTCGATTTGAGCTCGTTGAGTTACTATGCTTACAACTTCGTTGATTTCCAGCTGAAGTATCCCACGGGTGATAAAACCCTTTGTTTTGCCACCCCGGGTTCGACACATCCTTACTTGGTGCTACGGTCGATAAGTGACATGCACAGCGTGACAAATCAAATGATTGATAACAGAGAATAAAACCCACGGCTATGAAAAAGATACATTTGTTTTTAATCATGGGAATGCTTGTGTCCAGCATGGCCTATTCCCAGTTGACTGTCGTCAATCTCGATGCCAGTTCGAATGGTCAGGTTTTCTCTTATGACTCGACCAATACGGTGAGTGTCCACGACAATGGTGGAGAGGGCCGTTATGTTGCCGGAGACTACGCAGTCTCTATCACTTCCAGTTGCAGCCCGTTTAGGTTCTTTCTCCAATTGAGTGAGCTTGACATCGACTGTCGCGACACCTTGTTCATCTACGATGGCCCCAGTACGAGTAGCCCTGTCCTTGCCAAAATAAACAATTGTACAGGCCATTACGAGGGCCAGAATATATTTGTCTCTCCCACCAATACGACTGGTGCTCTCACTATACGCTTCCTTTCGGTGGATAGTTCGGCCTATGGCCAGGGATTTACTTTGAATACCAACTGTGGTACTCCATGCGAAAAGGTTGAGCCTGTCATTGAAAGTCTTTTTTATCGTACTCGAAATGGTGTAATCTACGATAGCGCATACATTCGCAATGTGCCGGTGTATGATACCACTTGGAATATCACTGCTGGAGGAGATACAACCGGCATTAGCCGTATCGACACCAACTATTTTCTTGGTGCGCATCTCTGCGTAGGCGATGGTGTCATCTTCCGTGGACACGGAGAATACACCTATGAGTATGGTTATTATACCCCATCCGATGCTACGACGCATTTTGTATGGGATATGGCCAACGAAGGTGATACTCTGGAAGGAAACGGATTGACAGAAATCTCGTATAGCGACTATCAGAAGACGGGCTGCTATGACATGGTCCTTTCCCTCACCGATGCTTATGGCTGTACATCTCAGACTTATGCATCGGTCAAGGTCCGTACGTCGGTCAATCCTATTAAGACCATTTTCACACTGTCTGATATATGCAACAATGAGAAGTTGCGAGTCAATATGGGTTACAGCGGAGAGGATGCAACTTTGACACTCCGTGAAGTGGAGTCGAACGAGACGGTTTCGAAAGTCTATGAAGTTCGAACCTGCATTCCCGATGGACCCAACTGCCCTCCGGGCTATTTCGAGGCTCCCGTTACCTTCACCGAGTTTCCCGCCAGCAAGCGTATTGCCCGCGCAAGCGATGTATGCTCTATTTGTATCAACATGGAGCACTCCTTTATAGGAGACGTGACGGTGTCCATCATCTGCCCTACGGGTCAGGAGGCATTCCTGTGGTTTGGTAATCAGGATAATACCACCCGTGAAGGCAATACAAGTGGCGGTGCTGGATACGGTGGTGGTGGCACCAATCTGGGATACGCTTACGACTATTCGACTGGCTGCGACTCCTTGGACAATCCTTTTGGCGGAGGCTTGGACTATTGCTTCTCCCGTAATGGTGACTATACTCTTGTCACGGGTGAGCGTGCCGATGCTGTCGTTGGTCGCCCAATTCGTACCGGCGCCACCAACTGTTACATTACTGGAACCAACTTCATCGATTCTTACAGCAATGAGGTTGTTGGACCGCAACCGACCTACTTCCGTTCGTCCGCAGGCCAGACGTTCACGCTCTCAGGCTCCACCAAGCATCCCAGCGATCACGTGAATAAAACAGATTACTATATCCCATATACCGACTTCAGCGAGTTGATTGGCTGCCCCCTGAACGGCACATGGAGAATTAAGGTCAACGACAAGTGGGGCGCAGATAATGGTTGGGTCTTTAATTGGGGTATGGATATCTGCGGTGTCACGCAGGATGACGACTGCAAATATACTGTCGCCCTCGACTCTCTTATTTGGCGTCCCGATCCCTCGCCTCAGTATCACGACTACGACCTCGGCCACTATCGCGGCCTTGTGGTAGAGAAGGCAACACCTACGTTGTCCTATATCTCCTCGCCCGATACGGCTGGTTTCTTCCCCATTGATGTGTTTGTATATGATGAATTCGGCTGTGTTTGGGACACCAATACCCGCATCACTACCTACTGGACTCCCGAGCCTAGACTTGGTGCCGACACCTCGCTTTGCGGCGTCGACCTGGCTACCCTCGATGCCACCGACCGCCACACGGCCACCGAGAATTATACCTATATATGGTCGCCCTTTGGCCAGAACACTTCCACTATCGAAACGCAGGAAGGTGCTACCGGAGTCATTGACTATGTGGCCAGTGTCATCAACCATTGTGGTCCAGACAATCGCATGCAGTGCAAGGGGCGCGACACCATTCGTGTCTCTGTGCGCAAGCAGCCCTTGCCCAACTTCACGCCAGAGCCCTTCACTTTCGAAGGGTGCGATCCATTGACTATCACCTTCAACAATCAGAGTATCGATGCCAGTGAGCACCTGTGGGTCTTTGGCGACGGTGTTACCTCCACCCTTGAAAGCCCCACCCACACCTATGCCGAGGGTATCTACACGCTGAAATATTATGCCACTTCCGATGAAGGATGTGTTGACTCCATTGTCTCTGAGGGAGGTGTTGCTGTCTTCCCCAAGCCCAATGCCTCTTTCAACTGGAATCCCGTTTATCCGTCGGTGCTCAATCCGGTGGTGACCTATGTAAACACCACCACTCCCCATACCAGCAACACGCAGTATTTCTGGGAACTTCAGTACGATCGCAACAATCCGCTCTCTTTCGAAACCCTCACCACCCGCAATGCTACGTTCGACTATTCGCGCTACAATGAGAATGTCTCCGGAAACTACAATGTCCGCCTCATAGCCCAGACCAAGAACCTGGCACCCTCTGGAAATCTCATTTACTGCGTCGACACCGCGGCCAACAATGTCCTTGTCATCAACGATTTTCTGCAGTTCCCCAATGTGGTTACCCCCAATGGCGACGGCATCAACGACCGCTTCGTTATCCAGAACCTTGTCGACGGCCTTGGCTATCCCATCAATTCGCTCGACATCTACAACCAGTGGGGTGCCCGCGTCTTTCATCGCGAGAATATCGATAGCGAGGACGACTTCTGGGATCCTGCCGATGTTCCCGACGGTACCTACTTCTATCGCTTCTCCGCACGTGGCTACAATGGCAACATTGAGCATAACGGTTCCATCGAAGTGATACACTAACTCCTTTGTAATTCAACATTTAAAAGCACCATTCTCAGAAATGGTGCTTTTTTATATTATATATATCAAAAAAAAATCGTATCTTTGCACCCCGAATCTTATGATTGACCAAGAGACCATACAACGCATTATGGACGCCGCCCGCATCGAGGAGGTGATTGGGGACTTCGTATCGCTCAAGAAACGCGGAGCCAACCACATTGGCTGCTGCCCGTTCCACAACGAGAAGACCCCCTCCTTCTATGTCTCGCCCTCCAAAGGCATTTTCAAATGCTTTGGCTGCGGCGAAGCCGGCGATGTTGTTGCTTTCCTGAAAAAGCATGAGCATTTCACCTATCCCGAAGCATTGCGTTATCTGGCCCAGAAGTACAATATCGAGATTCAGGAAGAGGAACAGACCCAGGAACAGAAGGAGCGCCAGAACGAGCGCGACGCCCTCTTCCATGTTTCCGAGTTTGCGCAGAAATATTTCGCCGACCTTCTCTACAACGATGAGATGGGCCGTGCTGTTGGCCTCAGCTATTTCCACAGCCGTGGTCTCAGCGACGAGGTCATCAAAAACTTTGGCCTCGGCTACTGTCTCGACGAGTGGAGCAACTTCACCGACCATGCCCGCCGCAGCGGCTACAGCGATGCCGTCCTCGAAAAGACGGGTCTCACCATCTTCCGCGAGGCCGAAGTCGGGCAGCCGGCCGCCAAGCGCCGCTCCTACGACCGTTTCCGTGGCCGTGTCATGTTCCCGATCTACAGCATCTCCGGCCGTGTCCTGGGTTTCTCCGGCCGTGTGCTCAGCTCGGAGAAACAGGCCGCCAAGTATGTCAACTCCCCCGACTCCGACATCTACAACAAGAGTCGTACCCTCTACGGTCTCTATCAGGCCCGTTCTGCCATCGCCAAGGCCAACAAGTGCTACCTCGTCGAGGGCAACATCGACGTCATCTCAATGCACCAATCCGGCGTGGAGAACACCGTGGCCTCCTGCGGCACCTCCCTCACCACCGAGCAGATTCGGCTCATCAAGCGCTACACCCCCAACGTCACCGTCCTCTACGATGGCGACTCCGCCGGCATCAAGGCAGCCCTCCGTGCGGTCAATCTTCTCTTCGCCGAGGGCATGCATGTGCGTGTTGTCCTTTTCCCCGACGGCGAGGACCCCGACAGCTATGCCCAAAAATACGGCTCTTCCCAGCTGCAGGACTATCTGGCCTCCCACGAGGACAACTTCGTTATGTTCAAGACGCGTGTCCTCCTCGACGGTGTCAAGAACGACCCCATCCGCAAGGCCGAGCTTGTCAAGGAAACAGTCAACACCATTGCTCTCGTCCCCGACCTTCTCGAACGCACCGAGTATATTTCCCAGTGCGCCCATTTGCTCAATGTTCCCGAGGAAGCCCTCGCTTCCGAACTGGCCAAAGCTGTCAACCAAAACCGCCTCAAGGCCATCGAAGAGCGCGGTGGCCAGTCTACTCCGGCCGAGCAAACCGGTCCGGCCGAACAGCAGCCCTCACCCGACACTCTGTCCGGAACTGTACCCGTATCGGAAACGCCGGCGCCCGGTCTCATTCCGCAGGCTCCTGCCGCCGAACGCCATCTTATCCAGCTCTTGCTCAATTATGGCGATAGGACCATCACCCAGGCTGTCCCGGCCGACGACGGCACCACCCAGGAGGTTTCTTACACCGTCGCCGAAGCCATCGTCGGCGACCTCCAGGGCGACGAGCTCTCCTTCACCGACCCTCTCTGCCAGAAGATCTACCTCTACTATTGCGACGCCCTTGCCCGTGGCGACGCCCCCGACGCCTCCCATTTCATCACCATCGACGACGACGCCCTCCGCACCTTCGCCATCTCGCTCATGCTCGACACGCTCCGCATCAGCAACTCCTGGCGCGAGAAACAGATATTTGTACCTTCCATCGAGGACAATCTTCAGGCCGACCTCACCGATACACTCCTCACCTTCAAGCTGGGCTGCATCAACGCCCGCATCGCCGACAATGCCCAGCGCTTCCGCTTCGCTCAGGACGATGAAAGCATGTTCAACCTCATCGCCGAAAAGAAGCAACTCATCGAACTCCGCCGCAAAATCGGCATGGCTTTGCATCGTGTAATTGATTAAAAAAAAAGAAATAACCTTGGACATACAGACTCTTAAACAACGCTACGACATCATAGGAAACGATCCTAAACTCCTCATGGCCCTCAACAAGGCCATCCAGGTGGCCCCCACCAACCTCTCCATCCTCATCACCGGCGAGAGCGGCGTGGGCAAGGACGTCTTTTCGCGTATCATCCACGAGAACAGCACCCGCAAACATGTGCGGCAGGGTAGGGGACTCATCTCCGTCAACTGCGGAGCCATCCCCGAGGGCACCATCGAGAGCGAACTCTTCGGCCATGTCAAAGGAGCCTTTACCGGTGCCGACCGTTCCCGCAAGGGCTACTTCGAGGAAGCCGACGGCGGCACCATCTTCCTCGACGAAATCGGCGAACTGCCCCTGGCCATGCAGGTCAAGCTGCTCCGCGTGCTCGAAAACGGCGAAATCATCCCCGTCGGCAGCTCCACGGCACAGAAAATCGACGTCCGTGTCGTTGCCGCCACCAATGTCGACATTGTCCGCGCCGTCCGTGAAGGCCGCTTCCGCGAGGACCTCTACTATCGCCTCAACCAGCTCTCCATCTATCTGCCTCCCCTCCGCGAACGCAAGGAGGACATACCCCTGCTCTTCCGCAAGTTCTCCTCCGACGTGGCCGAGAAATACCACATGCCCCCCATCGTCCTCACCGAGGACGCACGCACCATGCTCATGAACTACCCCTGGTACGGCAACGTGCGCGAGTTGAAGAACATCACCGAACAGATTGCCGTCGTCGAGACCGAGCGCAACATCACCCCCGACATCCTGCAGAACTACCTCTCCTACATCCCCGCCGAGCGCATGCCGGCCATTGTGCCCGAAGCCGCTGCCCCCGCTGCCGCCAGCCAGATCACCGACCGCGAACTCCTCCTCAAAGCCCTTTCCATGGGCCAGATGATCAACGAGCTCCGCGGCGAAATCAACGACCTCCGCCAGATGGTCTCCCGGCTGGCCTCCGGCTCCGCCATGCCGCTGGGTGGCGGCACCCCCACACAGATAATCAGCCACCCGGCCACTCAGCCGCTCCCTCAGGACGACGACTTCGTCACCCCCGAGATTATCGAGGACGAGGCCGTCAGCCTCGAGGACCGCGAGCGTCGCGCCATCCTTCGTGCCCTCGAGCACAACCAGGGCAACCGCAAGCAGACCGCCGCCGACCTCCACATCTCCGAACGCACACTCTACCGCAAACTCAAAGGATACAACATCATCGACTAGCCCCCTTCAGCCCATGAATACCAACGACATTCGCATCACACTGCCTGCCTCCAAGAGCATGAGCAACCGCTGGCTGATGATCAACCATCTCACCGGCGGCCATTTCCGCATCAGCAAACCCTCCACCTCGGGCGACACGCGCCTGCTGCGCCGTCTGCTGTCGCAGCTCGAAAGTGGCGGTGGCTCCAACGTGTACTATTGTGCCAACGCAGGCTCCGTGGCCCGCTTCCTGATGCCTCTGCTGGCCATCACCCCCGGCCATCACACCCTCACCGGCGACGAGCGCCTCTGCCAGCGCCCCATGGCGCCCCTTATCGACGCCCTCCGCCAGATGGGTCTCCGCGTCGAATGCACCGACAACGAGGGCTTCCTGCCCGTCCACATTCAGGGCGGCATACCCACGCGCCGCACCGTCTCCGTCGACCCCCTGCTCAGCAGCCAGTTCGTCAGCGCCCTGCTGCTCATCGCTCCGCGCATGCCCGAAGGCATATCCCTCACCATGACCCAGCGTCCCACCTCGCGCCCCTACATCGAAATGACCTGCGACGCCCTGCGCCAGGCAGGCATCGAGGTGCGCCGCTCCTCCAATGGCCGCACCTACTATGTGCAGCCTTTTGAGGGCAAACCCAAGTCCGCCTCCATCTCCGTGGAGCGCGACTGGTCGTCGGCCTCCTATTTCTACACCATGGCCCTCCTGCGTCCCGACCTGCGCATACGCCTCCTTGGGCTTCAGCTCGACTCCTGCCAGGGCGACAGCGCCACCGACACCTTCTTCCGCATGCTCGGCGTCCAGTCTGTCGAGGTGCGCTCGCCCTATCGCTCCGCCTCCCGCTCCATCACCATCCAGGGCCCCCTCGAGGGCCGTCCCCTGTCGCCCAAGGTCCAGTTCAACTGCATCGACTGCCCCGACCTCGTCCCCACTTTCGCCGTGGCCGCCGCCGCTGCCGGGGTCAAGACCACCCTCAAGGGAGTCAGCAACATCGCCCTCAAGGAGAGCGACCGCATGCAGGCCATCTCCGAGGAGCTGCAGCGCATGGGGGGCAACGTCGTCTGCTCGGCCGAAGAAATGGTCATTCTCCCCTCCGAGCTCCACCCCGTCGAGCCCGTCCGCACCTGGAACGACCATCGCATCGCTATGGCCTTCGCACCCCTGCGTCTCCGCTTCCCCGACCTCCAGATCGAAGCCCCCGAAGTGGTCGACAAATCCTTCCCCGAATTCTGGGAACAATTCGACCTGGTCCTGAACAACAAGCAGTAATCGGTGGCAGATAAGAAACCATCGCCTTAACTACTTTAACTACTCTAACTACTTTAACTTCTTTAACTTCTTTAACTTCTTAACTTCTTAACTCCTCATGAAAAAGCTCCTCGTCCTCACCGGCCCCACGGCCTCGGGCAAGACCGCCTACGCCATCCGTCTGGCCCGCGAGCTCGGCACCGAAATTCTCTCCTGCGACTCGCGCCAGTTCTACCGCGAACTGCGCATCGGCGTGGCACGCCCCTCCGACGACGAGCTGTCCGCCGCACCCCACCATTTCGTCGCCTGCCGCTCGGTCACCGAGCCTTACAACATCTCCGACTACGAGCGCGACGCCCTCGCTCTCCTCGACCGCCTCTTCGCCCGCCACGATGTCGTCCTCGCCGTCGGCGGCAGCGGCCTTTATGTCGACGCCCTGCGCCTCGGCGTCTCCTCCATGCCTGATCCCACGCCCGAACTCCGCGCACGCCTGCAGCAGATGCCCCTCGAGGAGAAACGCGCCCAGTTGCAACTCCTCGACCCCGACTACTACGCCCGCGTCGACCTCCGCAATCCCGTCCGCCTCCAGCGCGCCCTCGAGGTATGCCTCATGACCGGCCGGCCCTACTCGCAGGTCCTTGCCGCCCAGCAGCCCCGGCCCCGACCCTTCGACGTCGAGATACGCGTCCTCGGCACCCCCTGGTCGCACTTCCTGCCCATGGATGCCGACGTGCTGCGCCAGCGCATCGACCTCCGCGTGGACCAGATGGTGGCCGACGGCCTCCTCGACGAGGTCCGCACCCTCCTCCCTTACCGCCACCTCTCCACCCTCCGCACTGTCGGCTACCGCGAACTCTTCCCCGTCCTCGACGGCACCGAAAACCTCCAGTCCGCCATCCAAAATGTCAAACTCAACACCTGGCACTACGCCCGCAAGCAGCTCACCTGGATGCGCCGCTACCAATGATTTTTATTGTTAAACGGTAAAAATCAGTTCTTTTGTAAAAGCTTGATAATCTGTACCGTTGACCTACCATCTTCTTCCCATCTTCTTACCACGGTCTTTCCCTCTTATTCCCCTCCTCTTTTCCGGAAGACCATGGGGAGAAAATGACAATAATTCCGGACTCCCGTAAAATATTTTTTTGCCGTTTGGAATAATCTTCGTATCTTTGCATTTGCTTTCGAGAGCCGAAAGCGTAAGCAAGAAAAGCATTGCGATACTGTCCTTTGATAGAAATTCGCCAAGTTTCATGAGGAGGGACCGAGCATTTATGCTTTCGCTTGAATGTGTATGCTATCCTCATAGCATATCGTCAGGCGTGAGATATGTTCCATAAGACCCCGTTTCCTCAAAGGTGTTTGGCGATACCTCTATCAAGACGGACATGAGCACATAACCTCATGCCTTTTCTTATTGTATTAAGCGAAACATTCCGTTGGAGGGTCGGTTTTTATAGGGACGAAAATGCAGGAAACAGACAACATACATTTTGAGTCGATGCCTGATTTCGGAAGGACGAAAGGCACTGAAGCATTCGAGGAAAAGGAGTACGACAGTTTGTACGATGAAATAGCGGACAAGTGCCATCCTAACCGATTCTTGGATAATGATAGTGACAGAGGGGCATTCTCAGTGGCGAATGGTATCTATTATGAATTGTTGCAACGTAAAGGATGTTCGGATGAGCAATTAAAAGATTTGCGCAACCGTGCCATCTTCGAGCTAGGTATCCATTTCTCGACCAAGAATCAGTACGAATATTTAAGTGCTTTTTTTGACCCACGTATTTACACACAAATGGACCCTTATCCATTTGAAAGGGTGGAAAAAGCAAAACAATTCTATGACTCTTTGAATGATAATAGAGATGATATTATTGCGTTAGAACAATTAGAAAAGGATGCTGAACCGTTTATCGAGGAAAGGAAAACGGAAATGGAAATAGAAAAAGCACGCGATATAGATGATGATGCTGAGTATTTTAGAAAGTTAAATGAATTCAGGAGGAGAGAATCGGAAGAAACTGCCCGAAAAAGAGTAGGGAGTAAAGATGGTGATACTTTTGGTGCAATTATTATTACTGTAGTAGGTTCTGTACTACTGATTATTTTGATTGTTCTTACAATAAAATAAATGATTTAATATGGCAATTATCACTAATCTTTGGAATAGAATTATCGAATGGTTCGAAGACCGTCAGTCGCGTGCTGCACTGATTCGTGGTTTCAACCGCTCGGCAAAGGAGGCTTTTGTACATGGCGAAGTCCCTGTACTGATGGAGGCGAGCGTTTCCCGAGGCGATCCGAGCTACAGGCACATGTACTCCAAAATGCTTGACAGCGGTTTTCGCATAAAGGCCTACGCCGGCAGGCAGCTTTCCAAACAGGATATTATGGCCATCGGGGCCACCATCCTAGCCAACGACACATTGGTACGACGGATGGTTGTTCTCGGATGGGATACACTGCAAGTACACTGCGATGTGGGCAACTATGGTTGCCAGTGGAGGTTGTATGAAATGATAATGATTGGTCAACAAAACAATAGGTAAAATGGATACAATAAATCAAATGGTCGACACGCTTGCTGTTTCGTCACAGTCAGGCCATAGTGGGATAAACGTCTGGATGATAGTTGCTTTTGTCGAATTGGGTATTATCATCCTATTGCTCTTAGTCAGAGGGAAACAGGATAACGCTAAAATGGAGGCAAAAAAACGTGTACTCCAAGAGGGAGATATTGATATGCAGAACATCGTGACAAGTGCATTCAATGCGGAGCCCATCTACAAAGAGTTGATTGTCAAATGTCATCCGGACCGTTATGCTCCCGATGAAGCAAAGATGGCCATTGCGGACGAATTGTCCAGTCGCATTACAAAGAGCAAGCATGATTTGAAAGCTCTTGCCGCTTTACGGCAAGAGGCAGAAGAAAAACTAAATATTTAATTGTATGGAAGGATTCGTGTTTTTTTTACTGATTGCCATCCGCGGAGGGATTGGCTATCTCATTGGCCGTAATCGCACTATTGGCGGGGGATGGGCATTTCTATTGGGAGCCGTGCTAGGCCTTATTGGTTGGATTATAGCATTGTGTAGCAAGAAGAACAATGCACCACACTTTGATGATATGTCGAAGAAAGGAGAATGAATATGAAGACATGGGGGATTGTACTTATTGTTCTCGGAGGATTGGCTCTGTTGGGATCGACAGTACGAGGTAATGGTTTGGCTGGAGGAATAGTCTTTGTTACACTTGGTGCATACCTAATTCACCGTGCAAATCAGAAGAGAAAGGAAAAGGACGGTTTTGAAGTATGGCGAAAGAATAACTTTTAATATTTGTAGAAACCTTCGCCTGTCTTGTGTCCGGGGAGACCGGCGGGGTATTCCTGTTGTTGGTGAAAAAAAACTTTTCGGTGTCGTTTTTTTGAGGAAAAAGACTTTGTAAGATTCTTTTTGTATCTTTGCAGTCGGAATTTCCGGAAGATGCTTGTATTGAGTTGATTTAAAAGAAAAACGGGAACCCGAACGGGTTCCCGTTTTTTTTTGCTGTTTGCGCAGGCATCAATATTTGTAGAAGCCTTCGCCGGTCTTGCGGCCGAGGAGGCCGGCGCGGACCATCTTGCGCAGCAGGGGGTGGGGACGATACTTGGGATCGCCGAACTCTTTGTAGAGCACCTCCATGATGGCCAGGTTGACATCGTTGCCGATGAGGTCGGCCAGGGCCAGGGGTCCCATGGGGTGGTTGGCTCCGAGCATCATGCACTTGTCGATGTCCTCGGCGCTGGCGATACCGTCGGCCAGGATGCCGACAGCCTCGTTAATCATGGGGATGAGGATGCGGTTGACCACGAAGCCGGGGGCTTCCTTCACTTCGACGGGCTGCTTGCCGATCTCGGTGGCGAGGTCGATGACGCACTTCACGACGGCGTCGCTGGTGAGCTGGCCGCGGATGACCTCGACGAGGGCCATGCGGTCGGCGGGGTTGAAGAAGTGCATGCCGATGAACTGGGCCGGACGCTTGGTGCAGGCGGCAATCTCGGTGATGCTCAGCGACGAGCTGTTGGTGGCGAAGATGGTCTCGGGCTTGCAGATGCCGTCGAGCTCGGTGAAGACGTCCTTCTTGAGCTGCATCTCCTCCACGGCGGCCTCGATGACGAGGTCGGCGTCGGCGAAGGTGGCGTAGTCGGTGGTGGTGGTGATGTTCTTGAGGATGGCGTCGACGGCTTCCTGGCTCATCTTGCCTTTCTCAACGAGTTTGCCGTAGCCTTTGGCGATGGAGGCCATGGCCTTGTCGAGGCTGGCCTGGGTGCGGCTCTTCATAGTGACGGGCATCTTGGCGGCGAAGGCTTTGACAATGCCTTTGGCCATGGTGCCGGTTCCAATAACACAAATCTTCATAATGGTATAAAAATTAATAGTTAATAATTAATAATTGCTTTGTCGTGTGGCGCGGCCTTTAGGCTGCGCATTATTTGCCCTGAAACTCGCATTTCCCCTTGGTGAGGAAGGCCTGCATGCCGTTCTTCTGGTCCTCGGTGCTGAAGCACATGCCGAAGGCCTGGTTCTCGAAGGCTATGGCCTCCTCGGCCTCCATATCGTACTCGGTGTTGATGCACAGCTTGGCGGCGCTGACGGCCAGGGGGGCGTTGGCGCAAATCTGGTTGGCCAGCTCCATGGCTTTGTCCATCAGCTCGGCCTGCGGCACCACGGCGTTGACCAGGCCGATGCGCAGGGCCTCGTCGGCCTTGATGTTCTTGCCGGTGAAGATGAGCTGTTTGGCCATGCCCATGCCCACGAGGCGGGCCAGGCGCACCGTGCCGCTGAAGCCCGGAATGATGCCCAGGCCCACTTCCGGCTGGCCGAAACGGGCGTTGTCGGAGCAGATGCGGATGTCGCAGGCCATAGCCAGCTCGCAGCCTCCGCCGAGGGCGAAACCGTTGACGGCGGCGATGACGGGGCAGGGGAGGGTCTCGATTTGGCGGAAGACCTCGGCACCGGTCTTGCCGAAATGCTCTCCCTGCTGGGGACCGAGGGTGGCCATCTCGCTGATGTCGGCGCCGGCCACGAAGCTCTTCTCGCCGTCGCCGGTAACGATGAGGCAGCGGAAACGATGGGTGTCGAATTCGTCCAGATATTCGCCTATCTCCTTCAGTATCGTGCTGTTGAGGGCATTCAGGCTCTTGGGTGCGCTGATGGTCATGATGGCCACCATGCCGCGTTCTTCTATTTTCAAGTGTTCGTACATGACTTTTATTTTTTGAGACTGCAAAAATACAAAATAATAATTATATGGCCAAATGTTTTTTTTAACAGGGC
>Ga0326511_10001152_pt1 | contig 22304 bp, 19 predicted proteins | sample 0_2496_0518_D_FD_203701 | JGI IMG/M metagenome (GOLD analysis project Ga0326511, IMG submission 203701) | Bovine rumen microbial communities from UC Davis, California, United States - 0_2496_0518 | ecosystem: Host-associated > Mammals > Digestive system > Stomach > Rumen | place: USA... | reverse complement strand
AATCAAATGGATCCCAATCAAATGGATCCCAATCAAACGGATCCCAATCAAATGGATCCAAATCAAATGGATCCTAATCAAATGGATCCCAATCAAATGGATCCCAATCAAGCAAATCCTGAACAAGTAGAATCAAATGAGTCAGCGTCTATCCCAGATCTTCCAACCATTGACGAAAATAATCAAAATGACAATGGAAATGAAGAAATGGATTTAGAGGATATGACGCCTGACGAGTTGCAAGCATATTTAACGAAGCTACAGGCATATATGGATGAATTAGACGAGTATGACGAGCAGATAAATAATTTTGATTCGAATACGTCTGACATAAAGCATTATGTATATGTGGCCTCTCGCGGAGAGGGAGTATTATGAAACATATATATGTAGTACATTCGTCAAATGATGAGCTAGCTCATGCATGGGATCGTTTCGAGCAAGCTAGGAGATACGACTCTGCTAAACGTAGAGAACGGTATTTACGTGACAAAGCTGCTGGAAAGACTGGGTATAAAGGAATACTAGCTAGAACTAGCAATCCATATGGTAATTATGCTAACGTATATTACGATCCTCAAAAAGCTCATGAGTATTACTTAAAACGTAAAGCTTCTAGTATTGGCTCCGCGTCTACTAGAGGTGGTGTTGCGGGGATAGCGAGACCAAACGCCCAAGCATCAAATGGTTCTTCTAGTCAAACAGCAGCACCGACTGAAGCTAGTAGTACCGGCTCGAAAAAAGCTAGTGGATCGAGCAGAGGATCTGGAGGATCCGGTAGATCTGGTGGATCAGGTGGAGGTTCCGGTAGAGGATCGGGTAGATCAGGCAGAGGGTCTGGAAGTGCTGCCAATGCTGAGGATCGAGCAGCAGCGAATAGTAGAATAAATGATCTTAGAGAAGCAGCAAATGCTAAAATACAAACAATACAAGATAAACTAGCTGCAGATAATGAGCAGGCTGTAACAGATCGAAACATGAGACAGCAAGAAGCTGCCGAAAAGATGCAAGCCGAACGAGAAAAAAGATCTGAAAATGTCGCTTTAAAAGCAGAAGCTTTAAAGAAAGAACGTGACATAAAGCTCGAACCGCTACGGGAAGAGAATGCTAGAATACGTGGTAAATTAGATTCTATGAATCCCGAATCAAATGAAGCATTGGCGTTAAGAAGAAAACTAGCTTCCAATGCACAGCAATCTATGAAAGCTTGCGCTGATTATACTGATTCGATACAGTCATCTACTACTAAGTTTTCTAATGAAATGAATAATAATATTACTAAGATCAGAGAAGATTTGCAAAATTTCGTAAAGAATAGCATCGATGAACAGCAAAAAAATACTAAACGGCTTAGAGATAAAATTACAAAAATTAAAGAACAACTTAACAAAGAAATAGCAAAGATTCAAGAAAGCGTTAAAAACGGAACCTATTCGTCATATGCTAAATCAAAATCGCAAGGTTCTGAGGTAAAGGTTTCGGCGCCTAAAACAAAAGCATCATCCAAAAATAAATCCAAGTATGTAGCTAGTAATAATAAATCTAATAATGTCGCCAAAAAATCAAAAAGTATACAATTAAAAAAGTAAGGAGGGATATGCATGTATGACTTTAGCGGGTATGCTACTAAAAATGACTTAGAGTGTGCTGACGGACGAATAATTAGACATAATGCATTTCAGGATAATGATGGTACTAGAGTACCGTTAGTATGGCATCATATTCATAATACTCCAGATAATGTTTTGGGTCATGCGGATCTGGAAAATCGAGATGATGGAGTATATGCATTCTGCTCATTTAACGATACGCCTCAAGGATTAAACGCTAAGACATTAGTACAGCATGGAGACATTAATTCGATGTCTATTTATGCTAACAATCTTAAACAGCAAGGTGCTAACGTTATTCATGGCATTATTCGAGAAGTAAGTCTTGTTATGGCAGGGGCTAATCCCGGAGCAGTAATTGATCCATTGAGTATACGGCATAGTGATTCTGATGGTGACGTTAGCTATACGGACCTTGATGATGAGGCAATTATTTATACTGGCGAATATTTCTTGAAACATTCCGATGATGAGGAGACTGATGTGAGTAATAAAGATACTCAAAATGACAAGCTAGATGAGCAGAAAAGCGATTCGAAATCTGATTCGAAATCTGATAAAGAGCAAACTGTTCAAGATGTCATAGATACTATGAATGAAGAGCAAAAGAATGTTCTTCACTTCTTAGTGTCACAGGCACTTAACGAGTCTTCTAATTCTGCAGTTAAGCATTCAGCAGATGATGACGATGCTGACGATGCTGACGATGCAACAAAGAGCAAGTCATCGGATGATAAAACTGTTCAAGATGTAATTGACAGCATGAACGAAGAGCAAAAAACTGTATTAGCGTTTTTGGTTGGACAGGCTCTCAACGATAAGAAAAACGGAGAGTCTTCTGATAAGGATGTAAAGCATAGCGGTATGGAGGATTATATGAAACACAACGTATTTGATGCCCCTGAGAACGGCACCCAGGAACTGTCGCATGAGGTCGTAGCTTCCATCATCAACGAGGCACAGCACAGCGGTAATGGCTCGCTCAAGAGTACGTTCCTTGCTCATGGCATGGAGAACATCGATGTTCTTTATCCCGAGGCTCACCTCGCCACTCCCACTCCCGAGCTTATCTCTCGCGATATGTCTTGGGTTTCCAAAGTCTGGGGTGCTCTTAAGAAGACCCCGTTTGGTCGCATTCGTACGATAGCTGCTAATATTACTGAGTACGAGGCTCGTGCTCGCGGTTACGTCAAGGGCAACCAGAAGGTCGAGGAGGTTATTTCTCTCCTTGGTCGAAAGACCGAGCCTCAGACGGTGTATAAGCTTCAGAAGATTGATCGCGACGACGTAATTGATATTACTGATCTCGACATCGTTGCTTGGATGAAGACTGAGATGCGTACGATGCTCGACGAGGAGATCGTCCGTGCAGTTCTGGTCGGCGACGATCGTCCGTCGAACGATCCTAGCTACATCAATCCTCAGAACATTCGTCCTATTTATCAGGACTCGGATGTTTACACTATTCACGATGTTGTTACGATCGGTGCTAGCGCTACCTTTAATGATATTGCAGATGCTATCATCGAGCATGCTGTTCTGGCACGCAAGGAGTACAAGGGTTCTGGCGTTCCCACTATGTACGCCTCTACCGATGTGATTACGCGTATGCTCCTTGCCAAGGATCAGCTCGGTCATCGTATGTATCGTAACGAGAGTGAGCTTGCGTCGGCGCTTCGAGTCAAGGAGATCGTCGAGGTTCCAGTCTTTGACGGCGTCACTCGAACCGCTCAGGTTACCAGCACTCAGGGTAACCAGACTGTCACCACTTCTGAGACTAGGAAGCTGCTCGCTCTTATCGTTAACCTCAACGATTATTCGATTGGTACGGATCGTGGCGGCGAGGTCAACCTGTTCGATGACTTTGATATCGATTTCAACAAGTACGAGTATCTGATCGAGACTCGTTGCTCTGGCGCTCTTATTAAGCCATACTCGGCGATCGCTATCGAGACTACTAGCGAGCTTCCGTTCACGTTCGGCACTGTTTCTGGTATGTATCAGGGTAGCAAGACTCAGAAGGCTACTACTGGTGACACCGGAGAGTAAGAATAATCAAAATACCAAGTAGTCGGAGATAATTATGTCCCGTTTTTTCGGAATAGTCGGGTTTACCAAAATGGTTGAAACTCGTCCTGGAATTTTTACTGAGACGTATATAGAACGTCCTTATAAAGGTGATCTTTTGAAACGGAATAGAAACTGGTCTTCGTCTGATTATTTAAATGATAATTTAGAAATCAGCAATGAGATAAGTATAATTTCCGATTCTTTTATGGATAGTAATTTCGGGACTATGCGTTATGTGAAATTCAATAAGCAAGCCTTTAAAATAACTTCAGCGAATTTAGACACAGAACGTCATAGGATAACCCTTAGTATAGGAGGCGTTTTCAATGTCCCTGAATCTACTGAAGATACAGAGGGGTAAAGTACAACAATTGTTGTCCGATATCCCCGGAATAAAAAAGGCTTATTATGAACCACCTTCCGACATAATGCTTGATTATCCTTGTATAATTTATCAATTCGATAGATACGAAGGTGTAATGTATTCTGCTAACGATGTATATGCAGCATGGCCAAGTTTTACAATAACCATCATAGACTTCGATCCAGAAAGCAATATACCTTTTGAGTTTGTAGAATTGAAAAAGAAAAACTGTAATATTTCTTTAGATAGAACATTCAGTGCTGATGGGTTATATCATTGGATATTCAAGTTAATATTTTTAGATGGATCCATATCATAACATAAGGAGGATTTATGAGCAAGATAGTGTGGGACGCCGCTGGGCAACATGTCTTTGAGCTTGGTGTCGACCATGGTGTGTTATATCCTGCCGCTAACGATGGTACATACCCTCTTGGTGTGCCTTGGAACGGTCTTACCAACATTTCCGAGTCTCCATCTGGTGCGGACCCGAATAAGTTGTATGCTGACAATATTAACTACCTTACTCTTTATGGTGCCGAGGAGTTCGGAGCGACTATCGAGGCCTATACCTATCCGGACGAATTCGCTGAGTGCGATGGTTCGGCTACGATAGCCCCGGGAGTCACTATTGGTCAACAGACTCGTAAGGGCTTTGGTCTTTCGTATCGTACGAAAGTTGGTAACGATATTGCTGGCCAGGACTTTGGCTACAAGCTGCATCTGGTTTATGGCGGTAGGGCGGCTCCTTCTGAGCGAGGGTACGAGACTATTAACGACTCTCCTGAAGCGATTACGTTTAGCTGGGAGATGTCTACAACTCCGGTTCAGGTTGCTGGTGGGTATCAGCCAACTTCGACGTTGACGATTGATTCTACCGATTTTACTACCGAGAGTCAGAAGGCTTTGCTTGCTGCATTCGAGGATATTCTGTATGGTACTGAGAATACCGATCCCCGTCTTCCGCTTCCTGACGAGGTGAAGCGTTTCTTCACCACTGGTACCACTGGCGAGACTGGCGATACCGGCGAGTAATAATAGTCAAAATACCAAGTAAAAACTAATCGGCTATGGTGTAATTAGCATAGAAGTAATTCAGGTCTGGGTTTTAATCCCAGTAGCCGATTTTTAAAGAGGTTATTATGAGTCTAGAATATGACATGTATCTTACCAAACACACATCAATACAGTAATGTTATTGAGTTGGATGGGATATTCGATTGGTATGAAACTCATAAAACTACTATGATATTGTCCGATAATACACGAAATAAAGTAGAGACTATTTTAGAAGCGTTAAAGAATCGCTTAACACAAATGTAATAAGATAATTCACATTTGCCCCTGTGGCGGAATGGCAGACGCAGTGGACTTAAAATCCAATGTCGAAAGACATGAGGGTTCGAATCCCTCCGGGGGCACCTCTTATCTAAAATGGTAGCAAATGGGCCTATAGCATAATGGTTAGTGCAGCCGGCTCATAACCGGTGGATCAGAGTTCAATTCTCTGTGGGCCCACCTATTATTACTTTCATTATAACATGGGATCTTAGCTCAGTTGGTAGAGCAGGAGACTTTTAATCTCAAGGTCATGGGTTCGATCCCCATAGATCCCACCATTTTTATATTTTTAACGAAAGGAGATACATATGGAAGCTAATAAAATGCTACTGTCATTTTTGGCATGGTATGCAGTTGATGTTGCGGATTCAGATGTTCCACCTTTGAATAAAGACGAAGTATATGTTGTTTGGTATAATTATACACTCGGACATTCTAAGGCATTGATTAGCACCACCCGTAAAGATCATAAATATTATGAACTTACATACAATTCACGAACTAATCAATTGTATGTCGATTCATATCTGAAGGTTCGTCATGATGAACTTGACGACATTATGGTAGAGAAAACTTATAAATTCTAAAGAAAGTGAGAAATAACATGATTAAGTGGCCTATTACGTATACCAATTATAACGATGAAGAGATCACTGAGGATTTTTATTTTCATCTGAATAAGGCTGAGCTAGCTAAGATGCAATTCGATGTGAACGGAGCATACAGCCAATTCATTGAGCGTATTACCAACCAACGTGATTATAAGTTGCTTGGTGAAGAGTTTAGGAAACTGATTCTTCGTTCGTATGGTGTGAAATCGGATGATGGTCGCTTGTTTAGAAAATCTCAAGAGATGCGAGACGAGTTCGAGCAGACTGAGGCGTATTCTGTTCTGTTTATGGAACTTATTACCGATGAGGATAAAGCTTCTAAGTTTGTGAAGGGTATTCTTCCAAAGGACCTTCAGGGAGCGCCAGTTCCTCAGGATAAACGATAGATTGGAAGATACTGAATGCTTCAGATTTTTGTTAATGGACTAGAATTTTATGACGAAGATGCTGAAGAATTTCATACAGTAAAACCACAAAAAATAGTGCTAGAACATTCATTGATTTCATTATCAAAATGGGAAGCAAAATGGAAAAAACCTTTTTTGTATGGTGATAGAACGTCTGAAGAAATGCTCGATTATATTAAATGCATGACTTTAACTCCAAATGTAGATCCGTCGGTATATTTGTCTTTAACCATGGACCAATTAAAAACCATAGGTGAATATATAGATGATGATAGAACGGCAACTACATTTTCAAAAAATATGCAACCGAAAGCGGCATCTAAAAATAGAACGATTACTAGTGAGTTGATTTATTTTTGGATGGTTTCACAGAATATACCTGTAGATTGTGAAAAATGGCATCTTAATCGTCTTCTCACACTTATACGTATAGCTAGTATAGAAAATGATCCAAAACGTAACAAGATGAGTAGACGAGACATATATAATCAGAATTCAGCACTAAATGCTGCACGACGTGCCAAATACCATACTAAAGGATGATGCCATGCATAGGCATCTCTATACATAATAAGGAGGTGCCTATGCCTTATTCTTTAGAATTAACATCCCATGGCGATTACAGTAAGACTCTGAAATATTTGCGTCGTATAGAGAAATTAAACATAGATTCCTTATTACAATCTGCCGGAAAACGTGGTGTTGAAGAACTTAGAAAAAATACACCCAAAGATACTGGCACTACAGCAAATTCGTGGAGTTATGAAATAACTAAAACTGATAAAAAGATAGTATTGACTTGGAAAAATAGTAATATACATAGAGGTATCAATATTGCAGTTATTATACAGACGGGCCATGCTACTAGAAATGGAGGATATGTAAAAGGTGTTGATTATATAAATCCTTCATTAGAGCCCGTATTCCAAGATATAGCAGATAGTATACGAAAGGCGGTGACATCATAATGAGTACAATGGACGATCGTGTCGTTAAACTAACATTCGATAATGAACAATTTGAGAAAAAAGTACACGATACTATAAAAACGTTACAAGAGTTTGAAAAAACGTTAGATATGAAAGGTGCTACCGCCGGATTTGATAAAATTAAAACCGCTGCCGATAATTTAAATTTATCCGCTATAAACAAGCAAGCAGAAGAGTCTAAGAATAAGTTTAAAGACTTGAGCGATTCAGCGACTAAAGAACTCGATTCTATATCTGCAAAAGCTCAAAATGTAGATATGTCATCAATAGCTACTAATGCACAGAAAGCTGCTGGGGATGCTGAGAAAGCCGTATCAAATCTTGATTTAACTGGTATTTCTGATGCAGCTAATAGTTCTGATTTTTCCGGAATTAGTTCTAATGCAGCGGAGGCGATTTCTGATACTGAAGCATATGCTTCTAACATGGATTTATCTGCTATATCAGAGGAAACCAACAAAGCCGCTGCTGGATTTAGTAATATGGAAGCTATCGCTTTAGGTGCACTAATGAGCATAGGCAATAAAGCAACTGACTTAGTTGAAAATGGTCTACGCGGATTATGGCATGGAATAACAGATCCTATAACAAGTGGTTTTGATGAGTATCAAACTCAAATCGGATCCATCCAGACAATAATGGCTAATACTAATATGGATTTCGATAGTGACCACGATATCGAACGTGTAAATGCCACATTGGATGAGCTAAACACTTATGCCGATCAGACCATATATAATTTTACCGAAATGACCCGAAATATTGGTACATTTACTGCTGCAGGTTTAGGACTAGAAGAATCTGCTAAGGCTATTAAAGGTATAGCAAACTTAGCAGCTTTATCCGGTGCTAATTCTAACGATGCTAGTCGAGCAATGTATCAATTATCTCAGGCATTAGCATCTGGAACAGTACGACTACAAGACTGGATGTCAGTAGAACATGCTAACATGGGTGGCCAAGTATTCCAGAAGGCTCTTGCTGATATGGCGGTTCATATGGCTGATGTTGGTAAAGCTAGCGAAACTGCTGCAGCAGCTGGGCGAGCCGTGCTAGAAGAAGGCGAGAAAATGCGATCAGTCTTAAATGCTAAAGACTGGGGCGAGTGGCTTAGCAGTGATATACTTTCTGAGACATTACAAACATTTACTTATGATACTCGCCTTATGACTGATGCGGAAGAACAAGCGGCTAGAAGTCATTTGAAAACACTAGGGTATCAAGATGATGAAATGGACACTATATTCCATATGGCTGAAATGGCTACTAGGTCAGCTACGGAAGTTCGTACATGGCAACAGTTGATGGAAACAGTGGGTGAATCACTGGGATCTAACTGGGCTGGTATATGGAGAAACATTTTAGGCGACTTCAAACAAGCTACCGATACCTTCACCTTTTTAAGTGACAAAATAACAAGTGGAGTCGATGGTCTTCTCGGTGGAATTGTACATATGGCCAAAGTCTTCAATGGTGGAGGTCGTATACTAGCTGAGGCTTATGGCGATATGATGCCTGATGGCCGCGAAATCGAGTCACCTATTTCAATTTTATTTGGATCGTTCGCTAGAGATAAAGACGGTAATAAATATATAGATGAGGTTACTGGCGAATTTGCTAGAATTAAAGGGGCTATTGATAATTTGTTCGAAGCTGTCGAGCGTCCTCTGTATGCTATAAAAGCAGCATTTGAAGACGTGTTCGGTATGGATGATTTGCAACTTGCTGAGTTGATGTTCGGCTTAGCCAATGGGTTCAGAGATTTCACAGCATCGCTAATCATCAGTGAAGATACTATGACCGATGTTCGAAACATATTTTCTGGATTATTTTCTGTTATAGATTTGGGTCTACATTTCGTAGGCGATTTAGTTACAGGATTCTTTTCGCTGGTCGATATAGCTCGCGTAGTGATAGATCCTTTGTTGGAAATAGCTTTTGCTATTGGTGGAGCTATAGGTAAGGGCATTCTCACATTACACGATGACATATTATTGACAATAACATCTTTTAAAATATTTGCTAATGAATTGCTGGGTCCGGTCATAACAGCTATAAAGAATACAGTGACAGGTTTTTTCGAGTTTCTTGACATACCCACTAAAATACGAGCTTTTACTAATTTTATGGTAGAGCTGCATAATATATTGTGGGATTTCCTTGATATTCCTGGAAAATTCGAAATGCTATTACAATTTTTCCAGAATGCAGGAAATACCATAGCAAGTTTCTTCGGTATTGCAGTCACTGAGGGTGAACAAGCTGAAATTAAATTTACAGGAATAGCTGGATTTTTCAAAGATCTTATAGATGGAATAATAAATGCTATACTAACAGTCTTTCCATTTATTAAAGATGCTATCGATGGGTTTGATAGCTTTATACAGGTTATGACTAGTGGCGATGATGTTGCAACTCATAATTATATAGTGGCTGCATTAGAGAATATACGAAATTCTATCACTCAAGTGTTAGGTCCACTATTCAATTTGGGTAAAGCTATCGGAGACTTCATAGGTCGCATGGTAGAGGGCGTTTCTAAATTAGATATTGTGCAGAACGCAATAAGTGGTATAGCATCCATAATAGACTGGATATCGAATTTAATAGGGTCTATTGGTGGTATTAGAGAAGCTTTTGCCTCAGGAACTGAGGGCGTATCAGAGCAAGCCAGCGTGTTCCAAAGAGTCGGTGACTGGATAAAGCGACTAACTGATATAATAAATGGCCTTACATTTGATAATGTTATTCAATCATTTAAAGATTTGAAAGATGGAATTGTCGATAACTTTTTAAACGTCGTTAAATATTTTTCCACTACCCCGCCGAGTCAGATGCTTGTAGATTTTTCGAAAGGTGTAAAGAAAGTTGTTAAAGACGTTGTGAAGAATCTACGAACTATGATACCGGCATTCGATTCCTTGGTAAAAGACCTAAGCGACGAGAATATCGGAGACAAATCACCATTTATCAAATTCTTAATTGGAATCAAAAACGTTGCAAAGGCTACTCATGATTCGTTAGTAAATCTATATAATGGTATTTCTAAATTCACTAGCAATGTAATTGAATCGATAAAACACAACGAAACATTCATGAACATAATAAATAATGTTAAGAATGTTTTCAGTTCGTTTGTTGAAAATGTTAAAAATAGCAATATAGGTGAGAACATAACTCAACAATTTTCTGATATAGCATCTGGTGAAGCGGTTCCGAACATCTTCAATAAAATAGCAGAGTTCTTTAATACCTTGACTGTAGATAAAATAATAGAAGGTGCAGAAAACCTTAGGCAATCTATTATAGAGAAATTCGGAATAGTTGGACAATTTATAGAACCTATATTAACTGCTGCAATCGGACATTTTACAGATTTCTATGATAAAGTAACAACCGGTGCAAATAGTGTTTCGGATGTTTTAAAGAATATTAGGAGTAGTATTGAAGAAGCGTTTATTAATTTACCACAAACTATAGGTGGATTTATAGATAGCTTATTCAAACCAAAAGAGGCTGAAGCTATAACGCTTCCTGAGGTAGATGTTGTAGATAGCATTAAGATAGATGAAAATAAAATTCCTAACATATTAGAACGAATCGCTAATACGGTTACATCCAAATTTGGAGATATGAAAGATGTTCTCGAACAGGGTCATGGTGTTATAAATAACATTTTAAATGGAACTATATTAAACGATTTTGTGAAGTTTGTCAAAGATGGCGGAAAAGCTACCTCTGAGATAAAAGATGGCATTATCGATAGAATAATGGCTTTATTTACCGACTTCGCAAAAGGACTACGTGAAAACCAAGATATAATAAGTGGCGTATTAGGAAGCGGTTTGCTTATAAGCATTCGTCAATTCGTCAAAAGTATGAAGAATACTACGAAATCGCTTGGCGGAATGTTCGATGCCTTTGCCGGTGTTGGTAAATCCATATCTAATCTTCCTAAAACTATGGCCGACGGACTTACTAAATTTGCTAAAAGTTTGAATAAATGGCGTGAAGAGACTCCGGCCGAAGCAATACTCAAAATAGCAGGTGCCATAGCCGTATTAGCCGCATCATTGTGGTTGATATCTATAATACCGGCTGATAGTTTGATTCGAGCTGGACAAGCTATGGGTATCATGGCAGCATCATTATTAGGTATGATAACTGTTATATCTTTGTTGGATAAATTCAAAGTTACTAATAAAGATACTTTAACAGCATTAGGAAATGCCTTTAAGGGTATTGGTATCGGCATGGTAGGATTAGCCGCCGGATTGATGTTACTTACAATGATCCCGGCAACTAGCTTAGATCCAGTAATGATGATGCTAGTAAAGTTGTCCGGTATGATTATAGCGATATCGTTAGTGATGAAAAGCAATCCGATTGGTACTGAAATTCTTAAGGCCGCCGCAGGGTTATTGATATTATCGTTTGCTTTAAGATCTTTGATAAAGACTATAGAGATATGGAACAAGTTCGATTGGATAGGAAACATACGTGGCCTAGCAGGAATGGCGGTAGCTATCGCAGCATTGTGTTTACCTCTCAAAATAGCAGGACCCAATTCATTAAAGGCTGCTGCTGGAATAATGATATTGTCAGTGGCTATGCTAGCTATGATACCGGCTATAGCAGCCATGGCATTAATAGAGCATTTGGTTAATTGGGATAATTTCTTAGCAGTTATGGGAGGCCTCGCCTTATTAATGGTTGGTATTGGTGCCGGGCTTCGTTTAGCTGGAGAACATGCGATATCTGCTGCGGCAGGATTTTTAATAGTGTCAGTAGCTATAAATGCCATGGCAGTAGCCCTAGGTTTGTTGTCACTTGCTGCAGCACACGGCGATATAGTATCTGCTACAGTAGCCATCGGTGCATTAATAGTGTTATTCGGTGCAGCCACTAAACTTATAAAACCGGATGATGCAAAAAGTATAGCTACCGCTCTTAAAACCTTCGGCGTTGGTGTTTTGGCTATAGCAGCAGCGCTAGGTGTATTAGCCATGGTTCCTATAGAGAAACTTGGGCCAGTTTATTTAATGTTATCATCACTCTTAGTTGGCTTTTGGGCCATTACAAAATTTACTGAGAGCAAAGACTTGACTGCTGCGGCTCAGGCAATGCTGAAGTTTTCTGGAGCTCTAGCTATAATGGCGGTAACGTTGGCAGTTCTCACTGCGTTTGACACCGTGAAAGTTATAGGTTCTGCAGGTGCATTAGGTGTTCTAGTATTAGCCTTAGGTGCGATGACTTACTTAACTAAAGAATCTGATTTAAAAGCGACTTCTAAAGCAATCTTAGTATTCGCATTGGCTATTGCGGCCATGGGATTAGTACTATCGTACTTGACGGAATTTGATTGGACCAAATTATTAGCGGCTTCTGGCGCATTAGGTGTCCTGTTGCTCGCATTAGGTGCAATGACATACATGACTAAAGAATCTGATGTACTTATAACATCAGGTGCATTAATGGTATTTGCTGGAGCATTAATCTTTATGTCAATGGCTCTTACCCAGTTAGCAGCGGTACCTGATGTAACCCCTGCGACAGTAGCTCTAGGAGCCCTTATTGTGGTATTCGGAGTATTATCAGCAGTTCTTTCTGCGATACCGGCAAGTGCAGCAATTCTCCCATTGCTAGCTTTAGCTTTGGTGGCATTCGGCGGAACATGTGTGTTGATTGCTTTTTCTGTAAACCTATTAGCTACTGGATTGGAACATTTAGCAGCTACTGGCCCGATACTGAGTCAGTTTGCTCAAATGTTGGCCGCTAACTTAGGAAATTTTGCTGCGGCAGCATTAGGAATGGCCGCTCTAGCGTTGGGATTAACGGTACTCGGCGTTGGTATAGTAGCATTTGGTGCAGCAGCATTAGTGGGAAGCATTGGCATCGGAGCCTTGACGTTAGCTCTATCCGGATTCTTATTAGTGGCTCAACAAATGCAAATGTTTAGTGAAGCTGGATATAACATAACTGCTGGCATTGGTGAAGGTATTGGCGGAGGTCTGGAACTCGTCACACAGGCTATCTTGGGTATAGGTCAAGGGATATTAAGTACTATCCTTGGATTCTTTGGCATTGCTTCTCCATCTACTCTTATGGCCGAACAAGTTGGTCAATACTTGCCTGCTGGAATCGCAGAAGGTATTAATGGAAACTCTGGCGGTTTGATGGAATCCCTTGGTGGTACACTCGGAGAATTACTTGGTAGATTCTCTACTTGGGTGAACGAAGAAGCACTGCCAAAGCTTCAAGAGTTCGGAGCTGGGTTGCTTGATAAATTTAAGAATGAAATTTTACCAAATATTCAAGATTGGTTTACTAACACCGCATTGCCCAAATTAGGTGAAATGGGTAAACAGGTTGTGGACCACTTGTTAGAAAAGCTTGGAGAACTTCCCGGTAAACTATGGGACTGGGCTAAGAGTCTTCCAGGTAAAATTTGGGATGGTATACAATCTGCATGGGAAACTATAACCAGCATAGGTTCTTCGATTATTGATGGTATTATTGCAGGTATCCAACAAGTACCAGATGCCATTTCGGATGCTGTAGTTGGCATGGCTTCTGGCGGTCTCGATGCTATCAAACGATTCTTCGGAATCGCTTCTCCTTCTAAGGTAATGCGTGACGAAGTTGGTAGATATTTACCGTTGGGTCTTGCCGAAGGTATAAAACGAAACGTTTCTCCTGCAGTGGATCAAGCTATAGCAATGAGCAAATCTATCATGGATGGTGTATCTGATAACATTCATCCAGTACAGTCGGCTATTGACATAGATTACGATCTTTCTTCTCCAGTTTCACCTAGTATTTCTCCGGTTATCGATATGAGTAAAATTGATTCTGATCTATCATGGCTTAATGATATGGTTGGAAAATTCGGATTCGTCAATTCAGTAAATAGTCTTCAAACTATAGATGCAAATATAGATATGGCGTCATTAACGCAAACCACTATAGATCAAACAAAACGTATAGACGAATTAACTAGTCAAAATGCCAAGTTATTGACTGAAATAGGACGATTGAGAGATGATATGGCACAGTATACGGATGCCATAAAGAATTCGGCTATCGTCATGGATAGCGGAATATTGGTCGGAGCATTGGCTCCTCAAATGGATCAAGCACTAGGCATGAGGCAATCTATGGCTTCCAGAGGAGTTATTTAACAGACAGAAAGAGGTGTGCTGAATGTACCATTCTGTAACCTTTGGTTCTATGAATTCATTCTATGATTGGCATTTAGTACCCGACGGACGTCCTGTAATAATAATGCCTGAACCAAAAATCACCACCGTTGAAGTTCCTGGAGCGAACGGGTTACTAGATTTATCAGAATCACTAACCGGATATCCTATATATAGCCCTAGAGAGGGTAGTATAAAGTTTCATGTTTTAAATGATAATGAGACTTTAGATACATTATATAGTAAGATTGCTAATTATTTACATGGTAAAAAACGAACCATGTCCCTTGAGGATGACCCGTCATACTATTATTATGGTCGATATAAGATATCATGGACCCATAACAATAATGGCACATGGTCTGATTTAGAAATCGCTTATAATTTAGACCCCTATAAATATTACATTGAAACTTCATTACAAGAAGATTCGTATTTGTATGAAAACATTTCAGTTTCTGGGACCACTGTAACTAAAAACCTCTCCAATGATAAAACCGTTGGAGAGGTTCCAGTGGTTCCAGAATTTATTTTCTCGAATGTAACGGGGTCCGGAGTTACTATACAATTCAATAATTCGGAATTAGGAATCACTAACTTAACTAAAACTGTTAATGGAAACGGCAGTCGTAAATTCTACGACATTATATTTTCCAACATGTCTGCTAATAACACACTTACCATTTCGTTTAGCGGTCATGGAAAAGTAGACATATTATTTAGGAGGATGAGCTTATAATGTATAAAGTGTACGCAGATGATATTCTTATACATGACTCGTATTCTCCTAACAATGAAGTACATTTGATATCACCCAAATTAAACATCGCTGATAACTCTGCCGGTTCATTTGAGATGACACTATCAAGTGAAAATCCTGGATATGGAAACATAGACAGATTCACGACTACTATAATTATTAAGAAAGATAATCATACAATATGGACCGGCCGAGTTATTAGTGAAATTGAAGACTTTTGGAAAAGAAAAAAGTATACATGTGAAGGTGCATTAAGCTATTTAAACGATAGTATGCAAGAACGTGTTTACTATGATAATTATACGTTGTATCGTTTCTTAACAGCGGTTATTGATATTCACAATCAAAAATCAAGATCCAACAGACAGTTTAGAGTTGGAACTATTTCAGTAACCGATACTAAAGAATCGTTTGAGTATAAATCAGACTATAAAACTACCTTTGAAACCATAAATGATAATTTGTTGAACAGATTACATGGTCACGTAAGAGTTAGGTATGAGAACGATAACGTTCCTATTCTCGACTACTTAGGCGATTATCCCAATACCTCATCTCAAGAGATAAATTTTGGTAGTAATCTATTAGATTTTACTAAAAACTGGGATTTATCGAGTCTAGTAACTGTTATATTACCAAGAGGTAAGCAGCTAGAAGAGGAAAATTCCAGAGGCGATAAAGAATACGTATATATAGATTCGGTTAACAATAACTCTAAATATTTGCAAAATAACGAAGCCACCGCTTTGTTTGGTAGAGTAGAGCGAATTGTAGATTTCAATGAAGCTGAAGATCCTGCTGCTCTAAAGCGATTGGCAGAGATATATTTACGAAGTATACAATTCGACGATATGGTGTTGGATGTATCCGCCATAGATCTTCATATGCTGAATCCTGATATAGTATCGTTTAACCTATTGGATCAGGTTAGATGTGTTTCTAAACCGCATGGGCTAGACAAAATGTTCCCTATTAGCGAAATAGAAATACCACTGGATACCCCAGAGAATGTTAAGTATACGATGGGCGCTACTCAAAAGTCGTCGATAACTTCTAGAGCAGCATCTGTTTTACCAACTTTGAAAAATGTTATTGATATTAGTGGCGGAAATTTGCTAGCCAATGCTAAGCATCAAGCTACTGAAATAATAAATCAAAAAACTACAGGCTATGTGAACATTATAACAGAAGATGAAACCTCACAAGCATTGATAATTTCAAATACTCCAGATCTAGAAACCGCTACTAAATTATGGCGTTGGAATTTAAACGGTCTTGGATATTTGAATAAGGAAGATAATCCGAACGGTGATTACTCTTTGGCCATAACAAATAATGGTGTAATTGTGGCCGACTTTATTAAAGTTGGAATGCTTGAAGATGGATATGGATTAAATCACTGGAATCTGTCAACCGGCGAATTTACATTAGCGTATAACACAGAGTTTGCCAATTTACAAGGTAATAGTATAACCATTGTAGACGTAGTAGACCTAGCTCAAACTGGAATCGATGCAGCTGAGGCAGCACAAAGTAGTGCTGATACAGCCCAGAGCAGTGCTGATGCGGCACAAGATACAGCTATCGAAGCATTAGATAAGCAGCCTGGCGGTACGAATATATTAAGGGGTACCAATAAAAATCTCAAGTTACTAGAGAAAAATTCATCTTGGGAGAATGGTACTTGGGATGGAAATAGTGGAGCAGCAGCTAAGAAAATCGTAAAAGATATATCTAATGCGCCTAATCCATCTATTGTAAAAGGCTTTCGCATGCGCCTAACTGCAACTAGTAATACGAAGAACGATACTTGTGTACAGCAATGTAATATACCAGTTGCATCTGGACAAGTGTACACAATGTCTTGTTATTTTAGAGGTGACGCATACGGTGTTGAGTTAGGATATTGGTATCCAGAGCGTCCAGCAGGCACTAGTAAAGATGGTGGTAGTGCAGTAGATTCTGCAGTGTCAACTAATTGGAAAAGATATTCGTTGACTTTTAAAATACCTAATAATAAAACTAAAATAGACCTTATATTTGGCATTCGTGTTAAAGTAGGAACCGGCTCCAAATGGGGCGAGATTTGTGGAATGAAGTTTGAACGAGGCAATACGCCCACTGACTGGAGTGAGTCTGAAGAAGATACTAAAAACATCTCGTATTCAGCTAGCGCCAGTTATACAGATTCCACGGCTGAATCATTGGCTGAATTTACAGTAGCTTATACGGATGTTATATCTAAAAATGACCGTGAATTCACGGAGAATCAACGCAAAGCTTTAGACGAGTCATTTACTCAATATAAGGTGCTAGAACGTCTTACTAATAATTTTAAAGCTAAAGGCATCTATCTACAAAATAACGAATTATATATGAATGCATCATATATACGAACCGGAACTTTAGATGCCGGAATCGTTAAAACAGGAATACTTACAGATCATGCTGGTGTAAACAAGTGGAATATGACTACTGGATATTTATACACTTATAATATGGAAGCCGAAAACATGAGAGCTTCTGGTAGATTTGAATGCGGAACCGATTATAAAATAGTAGTTCAAGATGGGCGTTTTGACGGCTATCAAGGAACTAAGTGGGTAGGTAGTATTTCGCCAACATCGACTATAAAAAACGTATCCAATGGGCAACTCTATACGGGATTAGAGCTGCGAGGAAAAGGTAGTATTGATATTCGAACCCCGCATCTTTCGATACGCAATAAGAATGATAATGGAGTCAGTACATTATGTCATACGGGCAATTTTAAGTTCAATTGTGTATCACAAATACGAGCTGGCGGGAACGGTTCGATTAGTTGGACTACGACTACTCATAACATAAAAATAATAAACGGTATGATCGTCGCTATTGCTTAAGGAGTTTTATATGATTGATCCGAACAAAGAAGTTGACTATTTTGTTGCTGAAATGATGCAAGCTATACAAGTGATAGATGACGATACGTATGACACTGACGATGATATTATTGGCGAAACTGGTGAAATTGGCGAAACCGGAGAAACTGGTGAAATTGGTGAAACCGGAACCACTGGCGACGATGAAATCATAGAGGTTGTTGATTATGAGTGATTATTTGCATAATGACGATTCCAGATTACCACCAGTAGAAGCATTGGATATGGATGATGAGATTTCTGAAGTAGAAGATACGTCGACTGGTGGCACGACTCCCACAGTAGATCCAAGAATTGTATCGGATTCAACAGTTAGAACCCCCGATGATTGGATTAAAAATTTAACTCCTACCGCTGGAACTGCCGGAGATACATACACCGATACTCCACCAACTGAACGCGAGCCAAGACCGATTCCGAATTTTAAAACTGTTTTTAGAAAAACAAGACAGGTTATACATGACTATTCGCAAGAATACTTAAAACAGTTAGAGTCTTTTGGTAATACTTTTTACGTCATATATACTGATGGTACCGAAGACGAAGTCGATTATACCGAGATATACGATCCGAATCAAATAGAAGTTCAAACATATGTAAACGAAGCTCAAGCGCTGGCAGAAGCTACCAATCAGCATTTTTGGCATGATGATAACGGCGCTCATGTAACCGATGTTACACAGGATGGTTGGAAAGACTCGGCACTTTCGAATTTCGATGATTTGAGCGATAACAAGCCATATCATAATATTCTTATGAATAGCTTAGGTATTTTATTGAGACGAGCATTGTATAATTTAGTTAGTATCACTAAATCCGCCATTACATTTTATGATGGATTAGGCAATGATTTATCTAATATACGTGCGTCATTTGGATCAGATGGTGCAACATTTAGAGATAATGGTAAAACAAAAGTTACAATTAAGTCTAATGGATTTAGTGTATATGACGATGAAGGCAGCTTTACAGATAATACTGAGGTGTTAGGTAATCGATTGGCATACATTGGCGTAGATGATAATGGAAAACCTTACACTCGAATCGGCAAATCTACAGAAGGCTATATTGATATTGGTGTAAATTCAGACGATAACCCGTATATTGATTTTTTTAGTGGATCGACTATGTTAGCCCATATGGGATACGACACCGGATCGGCGTCAGCAACAAGCAGCTATGTTAAAATTGCCCCGTATTATACGTTTGGTGAAAGAGATTATTATAAAAAACTAGACGATGGAACATATGCTAAAGTATCCTACGGAAACTACTCTGCATGTTTTGGAATAAATAATCAGGGCGAAGGATATTGTTCATTCGCAGAAGGTCGTGATAATGTAGCAATGGGCGCCATATCTCATGCCGAAGGAGACGCCAATACGGTCACAGGGGGATCTTCGCATGCAGAAGGAGCGAGTAATACCGTCTCAGGTGCAGTATCACATGCAGAAGGAGCAGGCTGTAAAGTATCAGGAAGCTATAGCCATGCTGAAGGATACCTTTGTGAAGCGACCGGTAATGAAAGTCATGCTCAGGGTCTTAAGTGTACATCGAAAGGAACCGGTAGTCATGCTGGAGGATATCTTACTGATGCTACTGGAATGGCCGCGATAGCACACGGCTATAACTCTATAGCTAAGGGAAATTTTTCAATAGCGTTGGGGCGTGAATGTGTATCTGAAAGCGAAGGCTCAGTTACGATAGGATGGGGCTTATCGACTAGTAGCCCTCGCGGTGTATATGTAGGTAAATACAATAAAGATGTATTAGCTGCTGAGTTTGCAGTAGGGACTGGCACTGGTAGTTCGAATCGTAGGAACACTCTTACTGTTGTTGGTGATAAGGCATACGTTTATAATGGCGCTACCACATATGGTTCGGCTATAACTTCAGATGCCCGAGTTAAGAAACTTATAGAGGTACTTACTCCTGAAATATCTATAAATTTCATAAAACAACTCATTCCAAAACATTACTATAAAAAAGAAGTAGAAGAATACGGGTTCTACGCTCAAGAGGTCGAAAGTATTCCTGATTTTGGAGATGTACTAGTAACCAAAGATAATTCAGGAGTATATGATTTACCAGATTATCGTCTTCTTAACTATCAAGGTATGATAGCACCGATCGTATCGGTAGAGCAAGACCTGATAGCCCGTGTAGAATTTTTAGAAGCGGAAAACACTGAATTAAAACGTCAAAATGACAAGTTAAATGATAGATTGGCTGCCGTCGAAGCATTATTGGGAATTCGATAAAAGCAAAGGAGTATATAAGGATGGCTAATAATCAAGGACTCCCGATTGAAGTAGGCTTTGAAAAAGCTAAATCGGATATCGTTGCTGCAATTAGTCGAATAGGAAACGAGTATTCGTTACCAACCTCATTAATGCTGGTACTTTTAGAGAATGTTGTATTGGAATCCAAACTAAATACGTTTGGTACAATAGTATCTCATTATGATATTTCTCAACCAGAGGCAGCGGTTGTTAAGTCTCCTGAAAAGAAAGATAATACTAATGGAGCAACTAATTAATCGAATAAATGCAATAAAGACCGAATTGCGAAATCCATCGATCGATACAGAACGAAAGATATATCTGTTGGATTTAAAAGAACAGCTAACTGCTAAGTTATCTGAAGTCTATTTGATGGAGACGGTAAAAAATGACAGAAGAATTACATGATCTAGAACAAAAAGCTAAGCATATAAGTGAGAAACTAACTGATCCATCTATAACTCCTGAAGAGTATGCTACTCTGTCAGCCGAATATGTAAACACAAAACGAAAGATCTCCTCTTTGAAAGTAGCTATATTCATGGATGGAGTATAATATTTTTTAGAGGAGGCATTAATGAGACGTTATACTACATCTAGTCCATCGTTAATAGTAGAAGGTGTCGATCTAACATCTCACCAAGTATGGATAACATTTAGTCAAGTATATCCTGACGATTTGGAATCCAGTGTTAAAAATAATTCATCCCGTGGAAATTATGATTCATTTTCACTAACTGTCACTCCGATTTCAAAAATAAAATCTGGTAGTGATACAACACTTTCATGTTCGCTAACTCAAGAACAAACCGCAATGTTTAAGCCAGGACGAATACGTGTTCAGGTTAATTGGAAAACTTCTGGTGGTATTCGAAAGGCTACAGATGTTGCCTATATACCCTCTTTCGATAATCTTTTGGAAGAGGTGAAATAGGATGGCGGATGCGAATTTAAAGTATTATGACGATCAAGTTCCAAATTTAAAATATCGTGATAATGATCGAGTTCGTCTAGACCCCAGCGAAACATTGATACAAGCAGTTTCTCCAAGAGTGGATATTTCGACTATTTCTGGTGGGCATCGAGTAGTTGTTACTGATGTGGATGGGACTGAGTCGTTTAATGTTTTAGATGGCATAAAAGGTGATACAGGTCCTCAGGGTATTCAGGGTATAAAAGGTGAAACTGGCGACATAGGTCCTAAGGGCGACACTGGTGACACAGGCCCTCAAGGTCCTCAGGGTATTCAGGGTATAAAAGGCGAAACCGGTGACATAGGTCCTAAGGGTGATACCGGCGACACCGGTCCTCAAGGTCCTCAGGGTATTCAGGGTATAAAAGGCGAAACCGGTGACATAGGTCCTAAGGGTGACACCGGTGATACAGGTCCTCAGGGTATTCAGGGTATAAAAGGCGAAACCGGTGACATAGGTCCTAAGGGTGATACCGGTGATACAGGTCCTCAGGGTATTCAGGGTATAAAAGGCGAAACTGGTGACATAGGTCCTAAGGGCGATACGGGTGACACAGGTCCTAAAGGCGACACCGGTGATACAGGTCCTAAGGGCGACACAGGTGATCCTGGAGACGGTGAGAATAATGTGCAGTCTGACTGGAACGAGACTGATGTTACTGATGATGCATATATTTTGAACAAACCATCAATCCCATCTAAAACGTCTGATTTAACTAACGACTCTGGATATTTGACTAATGCTACATTACCGTCAATCCCATCTAAAACGTCTGA
>Ga0326511_10001151_pt1 | contig 22304 bp, 19 predicted proteins | sample 0_2496_0518_D_FD_203701 | JGI IMG/M metagenome (GOLD analysis project Ga0326511, IMG submission 203701) | Bovine rumen microbial communities from UC Davis, California, United States - 0_2496_0518 | ecosystem: Host-associated > Mammals > Digestive system > Stomach > Rumen | place: USA... | reverse complement strand
AGTGGCAGGACATCCTAGGGCTGCGCACAATAGGCGACCTCAACGAAGTCATCAGTGAAGGACACTCCTCGATGCTCATCCAAATCAGCGAGGCCCTTCAAGAGAAAAAGATTGCCAAGATTGCCGATGAGATTGCCCAGAGGAAAGGCATCAAGCTCGTGCTCATCGCAGGACCCTCTTCCAGCGGTAAGACTACGACATGCAAACGTCTTAGTGTACAACTCGCCGTCAATGGTATCATGCCAGTGGGTATCTCGCTCGACGACTACTTCCTGGATCGTGACAAGACGCCTATTGACGAGAAGGGCGACTACGACTTCGAGAATTTGCACGCCCTGAACCTACCCCTGCTGAACGAGCAGCTGACAGCACTCTTCCGCGGTGACGAGATCGAACTTCCACGCTATGACTTTCCAACAGGCACTAGCCAAAAGAGCGGTAAGAAACTCCGCCTTCATGATAACGAGATCCTCGTGGTGGAAGGCATCCACGCCCTGAATCCCGAACTGACGTCGCAGATTCCTGACGAACAGATCTTCCGCGTATATGCCTCAGCACTGACAACCATCCTGCTGGACAACCACAACTACATCCCCACGACAGACAACCGTCTCTTGCGTCGTATCATTCGCGACAATAAGTATCGTGGTGTCAATGCACGTGAGACGATACGTCGTTGGCCTTCTGTACGTGCAGGAGAGAACAAGTGGATATTCCCATTCCAGGAGAATGCCGACGCCATGTTCAACTCTGCCATGCTCTTTGAGCTGGCCGTGATAAAGAGTCAAGCAGAGCCTCTGCTCGAACAAGTGCCAGAGAACTGTCCAGAGTATGCAGAAGCGTATCGTCTGCTTAAGTTCCTTAGGTATATCAAGCCGATACCCGAGACTCAGATACCACCAACATCATTGTTGCGCGAGTTCTTAGGAGGAAGTTCTTTTGAATATTAATAGAAGAAAAGTGCATAAAATCCAGAATTGGCGCACAAAATTCAATAAATATGCATATTTGTTATCAGAAAAGAAGCAAATATGCATTTTTTTTTGTTTTCTTTTGGATATCTGAGTAAAAATGAATAATTTTGCAGCCAATTTAGAAAAAGTTAGTAATAAACTAAATAATTATGGCAGAAAAATTGGAAGTGAAGGAGTTGGACCAGGTTGTTGTCCGCTTCTCAGGTGATTCCGGTGACGGCATGCAGTTGGCCGGAAACATCTTCTCTACGGTTAGTGCCACCGTTGGTAACGGCATCTCTACATTCCCTGACTATCCCGCTGACATCCGTGCCCCGCAAGGATCGCTGACAGGTGTTTCCGGATTCCAGGTTCACATTGGAGCTGGTAAGGTTTACACCCCCGGTGACAAGTGCGATGTACTGGTAGCAATGAATGCAGCAGCACTGAAGACCCAGTATCGTTATGCAAAGGCAGGTGCAACTATCATTATAGACACAGACTCTTTTGGACCAAAGGATCTGGAGAAGGCTCAATTCAAGACAGAAGACTATCTCGGAGAGATGGGCATCGACCCTGATCGTGTTATCCAGTGCCCTCTTACCACAATGGTTAAGGATTGTCTTGCAGACTCTGGCATGGACATGAAAGCCATGATGAAGTGTCGTAACATGTTCGCCCTGGGACTGGTGTGCTGGCTCTTCGATCGTGATCTGAACCTCGTAGCAAACTTCTTGAAAGAGAAATTCGCCAAGAAGCCTGCCATTGCAGAAGCAAACATCAAGGTTATCCAGGCTGGTTATGATTACGGACATAACACCCATTCCTCTACAGTAAACGTATATCGTGTAGAGTCTAAGGAGAAAGAGCCCGGACGCTATATGGACATCACAGGCAATAAGGCCACAGCCTATGGATTCATTGCTGCCGCAGAGAAAGCCGGACTGAAGCTATATCTTGGTTCTTACCCCATCACTCCTGCTACCGATGTACTTCATGAACTCTCTAAGCACAAGTCATGCGGTGTCATCACAGTTCAATGTGAGGATGAGATCAGCGGTTGTGCTTCTGCACTCGGTGCCTCTTTTGCAGGTGCCCTGGGTGTAACATCAACTTCCGGTCCTGGCATCTGTCTTAAGTCTGAGGCCATGAACCTTGCAGTAATCATGGAGTTGCCACTCGTTGTACTCGACGTACAGCGTGGCGGTCCTGCTACCGGTCTGCCAACAAAGTCAGAGCAGACAGACCTGCTGCAGGCACTCTTCGGACGTAATGGTGAGAGCCCGATGCCAGTGATGGCAGCAACAAGTCCTACAGACTGTTTCGATGCCGCTTATCAGGCTTGTAAGATAGCACTTGAGCACATGACTCCAGTGGTACTTCTTACCGATGCCTTTGTAGCCAACGGCTCTGGAGCATTCAAACTGCCAGAGATTGCGAAGCTTGATCCAATTAATCCTCCATATGTGCCAGAGGAACTGAAGGGTAAGTGGACACCATATATGCGTGCTGAGAACGGCACACGTTATTGGGCTGTTCCTGGTCGTGAGGGCTTTACACATATTCTTGGAGGACTGGAGAAAGACAACCAGACCGGTGCTATCTCTACCAACCCCGAGAATCACGACTTGATGACCCGTCTGCGTCAGCAGAAGATTGCAAACATCCAGGTTCCCGATCTCGAAGTTGAGGGCGACGTACAGGATGCAGACCTCCTTATCGTAGGTTTCGGCTCTACATACGGTCATCTGCGTGCAGCTATGGATGAGCTTCGTCAGAAGGGCTATAAGGTAGCTCAGACACATTTTAAGTATCTTAACCCACTGCCAAAGAACACCGCCGAGGTACTCACAAAATACAAGAAGGTTGTTGTTGCCGAGCAGAATATGGGTCAGCTGGCAGGTTACCTGCGCATGAAGGTCGACAACTTCGTTCCTGCACAGTTCAATCAGGTAAAGGGTCAGCCATTCGTGGTAGAAGAGTTAGTCAACGCATTCGAGGACATTATAAAGAAGTAATATTATGAGTTATACAGCACAAGATTTTAAGAAAGGCCAGCCCCGTTGGTGCCCTGGTTGTGGCGACCATTTCTTCCTGGCTTCACTCCATAAGGCTATGGCCGAGATTGGCGTAGCTCCAGAGAATATCGCAGTAATAAGTGGTATCGGATGTTCCAGCCGTCTGCCTCACTATATGGCAACATACGGCATGAACACCATCCACGGACGTGCAGCAGCTATCGCTACCGGTGCCAAGGTGGCAAATCCTAAACTTGCAGTATGGCAGGTATCAGGCGATGGTGACGGTCTGGCTATCGGTGGTAACCATTTCATCCACGCCAACCGTCGTAATATCGACCTTAACATGATTCTTCTGAACAACCGTATCTACGGTCTTACAAAGGGTCAGTACTCTCCCACCTCACCTCGTGGATTTGTATCTAAGTCATCACCCTATGGTACTGTAGAAGATCCTTTCCGTCCCGCAGAGCTCTGCTTTGGTGCCCGCGGACATTTCTTCGCACGTTGTGTAGCTACTGATGCCAAAGGTACTGTTGAGGTGCTGAAGGCAGCCTACGAGCATAAGGGTGCAAGTGTTACTGAGGTACTGCAGAACTGTGTAATCTTCAACGATCACTGTCATGACATAGTTTACAACAATGAAGGTCGTAAGAAGAATGCCATCTACGTTAAGCACGGTGAGAAACTCGTCTTCGGTGAAAACAATGAGTTCGGACTTGTACAGCAGGGTTTTGGTCTGAAGGTTGTAGAAATCGGTAAGGACGGCTATACAATAGACGACATACTTGTTCACGATGCAAAATGCGTGGACAACACGCTGCAGCTGAAGCTCGCCATGATGACTCCAGAGGATGGATTCCCCATAGCCCTCGGTGTTATCCGCGATGTTGATGCTCCCACCTACAACGATGCTGTCTATGCACAGCTTGAAGAGGTTTCTGGCATGAAGAAGTATCATAACTTCACAGAACTTCTTGAGACAAATGACATTTGGACAGTAAAATAAGCAACCGTTTTAAAGTGAATAACAAAAATCCCCTGGTTCACGAGAATCAGGGGATTTTTGTTATTCTTTGTAAGCATCAATTTTCTTAAGATAATAATCCTTGAAATCCTTCCAATGATAATACGGAGCACAATCAGTTTTTATTGGCAAACTGGCCTCAACCTCATTTAGCAGCACTTTAAACAGCACGTCCTGATCTTTTATATCTCTTCGGTAGAACACAAACTGGATATTCGAGCCCATAGGGAATACACTTGAACACCACCAGCCATTTTCCTCAAGATCCTCAAACTTGTCTGTCTCAAAATCGAAGCCATTGACACCAAGCAGACATACCAATGGCAACAGACATGTCTCATGTCCATATCTCAACTGTGCTCCTGGGCTCACAAGTTTAAAGCAACTATCGGCATCAGCAATAATCTGACGTAAAAGGTATCGTTGTGAATAGGGTTGTTTCCCGCCATTCACCTTATATGCCCCACACTGGATGTACCAAAGGGCATTGTCTATCTGCCACATACGGTACAGTTCTTCTGTAAGGAAGAGATCCTGCAGATAAGTATCCTTATAGCGATCCGTATTCTGCTGGAATAATCCCATTTTCATCAAGTAATAGTTGAAGTAGTCTTCATCCACTATTTCCTTGACAAGGTCAGGATTCTTGAAGATTATCTCCATCAGACGAGTGTTACCCAACAATCCTGAAGTATATTTGTCATAGGCTTTCCTTGCCTCCGTAGTCATATATTTGCGCAGCTTAGGATCCTGATAGTTCATATACCACATAGTACGCTTTGACGCATCCATGGTAATATCAAGATCCGGATTGATCCGGAACATCTCAATCATTGCCGCACCCATGGATTCAATACATCTCGGTACTACAGTACTGATAGCCTTCACTCTCGCACCTTTGCAAAAGATCTCAGGGAAATGCTCAATCATCCTACGAGCTATATTGCGATGTTGTTTTCTTCCATAGTTCGTCAACTCTCCCCAACGTCTTTCCGTGTCTGCCATTATCAAACGCATCTCTTCCAGCACACGTCTACCCGTTGGAGTAAGTTCATCCACACTGTCTGCATGATTCATCATCGTATACGGGATATCATATCCGCTACGGCTACTTATATATCTTGAGCCGTGACGCCCGTAGTGGGACAGATAGAACGGTTTCTTACCTTCTGGAGCAGGAGTCAACTCTGTCACAATGGAATCAGGATAGGTATTATAATTGCACGATGCGTACTGAGGTTTCTCCCTGATAAGATCCATCACCGTCTGGGCCTGAGATACCACAAGAGAGAAGTGGGAAACAAATAATACCACCAATCCTCTCACAAATAATAATATCTTATCGTTATTCATTACTTCTTGTCGTTTTATTCGTTTCATTGAATCTCTCGCTCTCGTAACGGTACAGCTTTCGTAAATAATAGCGCTTAACATCGTTCCAACGATAATATGGTGCACAATCAGTTTTCATGGGCAGACGTGCCTCCCTACCGTTTAGCAATACCTTAACAAGTATATTTGGATCGTCTTTGTGCTTACGATAGTGAATCATCACTATACTGCCTCCCAATGGTGCTATCTTATAGTCTGCCCAGCCATGATGTTCAAGAGAATCTAGATTTTCCGTCTCAAGTCCACAGTTATTAAGTTCCATCAGACAAGCAAGCCCCATTATCACCCTCTCGTTAGTATAACGTATATGAGCCACTGGATTATTCCGTTTCAACATACTGTCTCCCATATGTATCATGTTTCTGAGGACACCCCTCTGGAGGAAAGGCTGACGAGCACCATTAAGCTTGAATGCTCCATAGTTGATATAGTTCCATGCATTATTTTTCCTCCAATGACGATGTATCTCCTCGGGCGTGAAGAGATCATAGAGTGTGATTCTACCTGCCAATTCTGTATGCTGTATACTCCCAGCAAGTCTGAAGAGCTGCTGGCTTAAGATATAAGGATCGACATTGATCGTTACATAATTCTGATCATTGAAGAGCGACTCCATCAGACGTATCTCATCTGTGTTCAGAGCAGCAAATCTTTTGTATCGCTCCATTGTCAGTGTGTCATTGCGGTCGTCTGTCAGATCTTTGTCCTGCGGATTCATAAAAGACTGTTCTCCATGCGACACTCTTGTTCCAACAGTCTGTGGTCCGAACATCTTCGACAGCTGGGCTGCCGACTCCACCATAGTCAGGATGCTACGGTTCTGCACTACACTTCTTGCACTATAATATCCGTTTTTCGTAAAGGCCTCGGGAAATCGCTCTACCATTAACTTCATAGCCCCGCGACTTTGAGCCATACCCTTTATTGTCAGTTCACCTGTACGATTATGGGCATCATCATGAACGATGACAAGTTGTCGCAGTACATCCTTCCCCAACTTTGTAAGCTTACCCAGACTATCGGCTTTCATAAATACAGCCAACGGATCATTGTAGTATTCTCCCTTTTCGAGATAGTACGATGAGGGGCATGCATAATGGTTAATATAAAAAGGCTTCATTCCTGCAGGTGCCGGCGTATCATGTTCCGTCTTTATCGCTGGTAATGAATAGTATGTCCCTGCAGAACGGTTTACATCGGCTTTCAGCTCTTTAACCACATTCTGGGCCTTAACCCCAAGTCCTGCCAAAATAATGGCAGAAAGCACTATAAATATCTTTCGATTCATCAAAAACCAGTATTTTTTGCAAAGATACAACTTTTCGTGCATATTCGCAAACAATCATGCAAAAAAAATAATCCCCCGACGTCACATCGGAGGATTATTAATTAACCCATAACGAAAAACCTAAAACTTATGCAATATCAATCTGTCTTGAAACTTTAACCTTCTCTTCTACAATTTTAGGGAGATCCACTGTAAGTACCCCATTATCGACACGTGCAGAGATATCTTCCCTCTTTACGTCGTCTGGCAATATCAGGGTCTGTTCGAATTTCGAATAACTGAACTCACGACGCAGATAGCGGGTGTTCTTATCCTCTTCCTTCTTCTCCTGTTTGTTCTCCATCTTTACGACAAGATTACCCTCATCGTTGATATGAACATTAAAATCCTCCTTTTTCATGCCCGGAGCAGCAAGTTCTACAGTGTAGGCCTTGTCACTTTCTTTCACATTGATAGCAGGAGCAGTGCAACTGGTCTTTGGCAGGAAATCTGGATCAAAAAAATCATTAAACACTGATGGCATCCAATTGTTTGATCTCAATACTGGCATCATAATCTTTACCTCCTAATTATACTTTAAATTGTTAATACTATTCGTTACGAACAAGGCTCTTAACGGGCGATGTTCACATAGCATTAGGCAAGAAAGATGCCAGCGGGTTATTATATGTCATTATGACAGAAAGACCGGACATTTTGTCAGAAGAAGAGGTAAAAACACTCTAACTATACAGTCAAAAAGCATAGCGCATAATATAATTAAGGAACGAGCGAACAATTGTCAACTCCACATATCAATCTTCACCCAAGCAATATCTCTTACTTCGTTTTTTGTGTATTTATGCACTCTTTATCCGAATATAATTAGACAGCAAGAGCCGCAGATTGAGATTAATGTAGTAATTTTGCAGGCGATTTTGAAAATTAATTAATTCTACCAGCAGTATGTTTCATATTTATGAAGGATTTCACCTCGTAGACGCATACCACAAAGTACGTCACCAGAGGAAATATCATCCAGAAGACAGCACCAAGCGTGCAATGAAGATTGCCTTAGTGGCTATCGTAACACTTCTTCTCTGGAACATGCCAACAGAGTGGTATGGCATCCAGAACCTAACAGTTATTCAACAACGTATTATCGCTATTTTCGCCTTTGCCACACTGATGTGGGTGCTCGAGATTGTCAGTTCCTGGGCTACATCAGTAGGTATCATCGTGCTGATGCTGCTGTTCTGTTCCGACAGTGGCATAGCGCCTATGGTGAACGAGGCCGAGGTAGGTAAGCTGCTCTCCTACAAGGGAGTGATGGCAACATTTGCAGACCCTGTAATCATGCTGTTCATCGGAGGTTTCGTACTTGCTATTGCAGCCACGAAAACAGGTCTTGATGCTCAGTTGGCCAAAATTTTACTGATGCCTTTCGGCAAACGAAGCGAGATGGTGTTGTTAGGATTCCTGCTTATCACGGGTCTGTTCTCTATGTTCGTGTCCAACACAGCTACAGCAGCCATGATGCTGACATTCCTCACACCAGTATTCCATCAGTTGCCCCCAGAAGGAAAGGGCCGTATCGCCCTTGCGATGTCAATACCCGTTGCAGCCAACCTCGGAGGTATGGGCACACCTATCGGAACACCTCCAAACACCATTGCCCTGAAGTATCTTAATGACCCAGAGGGTCTGAACCTCGGATTAGGCTTTGGACAGTGGATGATGTTTATGTTCCCACTCGTTATCATTCTGCTGTTCATCAGCTGGAGGATACTTCTGAAGATGTTCCCATTCACACAGAAGACCATCGAACTTAAGATCGATGGCGGCATGAAGAAGGGATTCCACGCAAATGTGGTTATCATAACATTTTTCGTTACAGTAGCCCTATGGTTGCTCGACAGTGTTACTGGCATTAACTCTTATACTGTAGCTATGATACCGTTCATGGTATTCGCCCTGACAGGCGTTATCAACAAGCGCGACCTGGAGCAGATCAACTGGAGTGTTATCTGGATGGTTGCCGGCGGTTTCGCCCTCGGCTATGGCCTTAACTCATCTGGTCTGGCAGCCAATGCCGTAGAGAGTATTCCTTTCGGAGAGTTCTCACCGATGCTTATACTGCTCATGGGAGGAGCCATCTGCTACCTGTTGTCAAACTTCATCTCTAACTCTGCCACAGCAGCCCTGCTGATGCCTATTCTGGCAATCGTATGCGGTGCTATGGGCGACAAGCTGGCTCCTATCGGAGGAACGCCAACAGTACTTATCGGAGTAGCCATCGCAGCCTCATCAGCTATGATCCTGCCTATCTCTACACCACCGAATGCACTTGCTTTCGCCACTGGTTATGTAAAGCAGAATGAGATGGCGAAGATGGGTGTCATCATGGGTATAATATCAATGGTATTAGGTTTCGGTCTGGTATACCTGATGGGAACCCTTCACCTCATATAATTTTAAAGCCCTCCGCTCGGAGGGCTTTTTTAGTTATTTATCTGCTATCTTCCTGAAGCTTTGCAGTTTTTCGCCGTAGCAAAGGTCACCACAATCACCAAAACCGGGCACTATGTACTTCTGCTCATTCATACCCTGGTCAATAGCAGCACACCAAATAGTAGAGCCTTCCGGCAATGCTTCCTTCACCACCTCAATACCTTCAGGAGCCGCAATCACACAACACAGATGTATTTTCTTAGGCTTGCCCGTCTGAAGCAATGAGTCAATAGCTGCTGCCAGACTTCCGCCAGTGGCGAGCATAGGATCAACAATTAACAATGTTTTGTTCTTGACACTTTGCGTGGCGATATATTCCGTATGCACACCCACCTCGGTATGTTCACGGTTTATATACATTCTAAATGCAGATACAAAACCGTTGTCCGCCTTGTCAAACACATTCAGGAAGCCCTCATGGAAAGGCAGGCCTGCACGAAGCACTGTAGCTACCACCATATCATCCTTCGGCAGAGGAATGTCGATAGTACCAAGAGGTGTAGTGATTGTCTTTGACTTATACTCAAGGGTCTTCGAGAGTTCGTAAGCCATCATCTCACCGATACGCTTGATGTTATGCCGGAACAGGAGCCGGTTCTTCTGGTAGTTCTTGTCGCGCAACTCCGACATATACTGATTGATAATCGAGTTGCTTTTACTGAAATCGATAACCTCCATAATAATCTTTTGTTCTAAGTTTGGGTGCAAAGATAGTGTAAATAGTGGAATTCGCAAAACAAAAAGCGATTTTTTTCATTTCTTCGACGATATTTAATTGTTATGTCGGTATGACAAAAGCGATAACAAGATTCTGAAAAATGGTTTAATTAAACTTAAAAGGATTGTGTGCGCGCAAATAAATTCTCTGTTCATACTCCGCAATTCATAATTTCTTTGTAATTTTGCAGCGCAATTCGAAATAATAACGAGGATAATATTCACAAACTTAAAATAGATTAGTAATATGGCAAAGTTAGATTTAACACAGTATGGCATCACCGGTTCTACCGTGATTGCTCACAATCCATCTTATGAGTACCTCTTCGCTGAGGAGACAAAGGCTGGCCTTACAGGCTTCGACAAGGGTGTAAACACCGAGCTCGACGCTGTTAACGTAATGACAGGTATCTATACCGGCCGTTCACCTAAGGACAAGTACATCGTAAAGGATGCACAGAGCCAGGACAAGGTATGGTGGACTACTGAGGAATATAAGAACGACAACCACCCCATGTCTGAGGAAGTATGGGCAAAGGTTAAGGAGATCGCCATCAAGGAGCTCTGCAACAAGGAGCTTTACGTAGTTGACGCATTCTGCGGTGCTAACGAGGCTACTCGTCTGGCTGTTCGCTTCATCGTTGAGGTAGCATGGCAGGCACACTTCGTAAAGAACATGTTCATCCAGCCAACAGCTGAGGAGCTCGAGAAGTTTGAGCCTAACTTCGTTATCTATAACGCTTCTAAAGCAAAGGTTGAGAACTACAAGGAGCTGGGTCTGAACTCAGAGACTTGTGTAGCTTTCAACACAACAAGCCGCGAGCAGGTTATCATCAACACATGGTACGGTGGTGAGATGAAGAAGGGTATGTTCTCTATGCAGAACTACTATCTGCCTCTGCAGGGTATCGCTTCAATGCACTGCTCTGCCAACACCGACATGGAGGGTAAGAACACCGCTATCTTCTTCGGTCTGTCTGGTACAGGTAAGACCACTCTTTCTACCGATCCTAAGCGTCTGCTGATTGGTGACGATGAGCACGGATGGGACGACGAGGGCGTATTCAACCTCGAGGGCGGTTGCTACGCTAAGGTTATCAACCTGAGCAAGGAGAACGAGCCTGACATCTACGGAGCTATCAAGCGTAACGCTCTTCTCGAGAACGTAACAGTAGCTGAGGATGGTAAGATCGACTTCGCTGACAAGAGCGTAACTGAGAACACTCGTGTATCATATCCTATCGACCACATCGAGAAGATCGCTCAGAAGGTAAATGGTAAGAGTGCAGGTCCAGAGGCTAAGAACGTTATCTTCCTCTCTGCTGACGCATTCGGTGTACTGCCTCCAGTATCTATCCTGACTCCAGAGCAGACCAAGTACTACTTCCTCTCTGGTTTCACAGCTAAGCTGGCTGGTACAGAGCGTGGTATCACAGAGCCAACTCCAACATTCTCTGCTTGCTTCGGCCAGGCATTCCTCGAGCTGCACCCAACAAAGTATGCTGAGGAGCTGGTTAAGCGTATGGAGAAGAGCGGTGCAAAGGCATACCTCGTGAACACTGGTTGGAACGGTACTGGCAAGCGTATCTCTATCCCCGATACACGTGGTATCATCGACGCAATCCTTGATGGCAGCATCCTGAAGGCTGAGACCAAGAAGATCCCATTCTTCGACTTCGAGGTTCCAACAGCTCTGCCAAACGTTAATCCTGCTATCCTTGATCCTCGCGACACTTATGCTGAGGCTGCTCAGTGGGAGGAGAAGGCAAAGGATCTGGCTGCTCGTTTCATCAAGAACTTCAAGAAGTACGAGGGTAACGAGGCTGGTAAGGCTCTCGTTGCTGCTGGTCCAAAGCTCTAAGAAGTTTTTTGACCTACATCAAAATAAGGGGTGGTTTCTTCGGAAATCACCCTTGTTTTTTGTATAATTCCACAGATTTCATTACCTTTGCATTTACAATCGTGATGATTGCATATTATATTCATTAGGTTAGTAGTTAAATTAGTTTTTAAGGTAAAAGATTATGTTATTAGATTTTCAAACTACGGTAATGTTAGGTTGCGTTGTAGTGGCAATGGCATTAAGCATAGTTACTCTAATGCATACTAACATCCGTTAAGAGGAGTGCGGGGTGAGAGATTCATACCGCACTCTTTTTTTTACCTTTAAATACCTAAACAAACTTAAAAACAATCAAATTATGACATATTTTCTATAATTATAAGGTGAAAATGTGCGCTTTTTGGATAATTGTGAGTAAATTTGCAGCCAAATTGCGAAAAAAAATAGTTTTGAATGAATAAAAGATATATCTTTTCACTCTGTCTGATGCTAGTAGCAGCGATAAGCATGACGTCGTGTCTGAAGGACAATGATACCAGTGACGTCACATATTATGACGACACAGCCATCACAGCTTTTACGCTGACAACAGTCAACACATATACTACCACAACAAGTTCTGATGGTACAACAAAGACCACCAAGGCGACACTGTCTACAAAGCCAGTGTTCGTCATCGATCAGTATAACCACAAGATCTATAATCCTGTGGGGCTTCCTGCAGAGTGCGATTTAAAGCATGTTATTGTCACCATCTCTACGAAGAACTCCGGTCAGGTAGGTATAAAGAGTTTGACGAGTGACTCCTTGTACGTATATAGCAGCACCGACAGTATCGACTTCTCCCAATCCAGAGAGCTAAGGGTCTTTTCACAGAGCGGTGCTTCCAACCGAGCCTATACTGTGACCTTTAATGTCAAGCAGTCAACTTCTCAGTCCATCACATGGACATCAGTAGAGGCTGGTTCTGCCGGGATTCCTGAGGAGCTCTATCATGAAGTGGCAATAGAAAAGACCGACAACGGATTCATGCTCTCCACAGACAATCTTAAGACATGGTCTTCTGAGCTTCTTGGCGATGGCGAGAATGCATCACTCCTGCCTACAAAAGAGTTAGGATATGTAAGTATGCCTTATTCTGCCAGCATCAACACAGACTATGAGCTGATAGCAGGTGTCATTTCCGAAAATGACGTTTTCTGCTCAGTATGGCGCAAGATTGCTGAATATGGCGACAACGCACCTGTTTGCAAATGGGTAAATATCAAACAGGACAGAGCAGCATACTCCCTGCCAAACATGGGAGGTGTCAGTCTGGTAAGATTCAACAATCAGACATACGCTATTGGCTTCGACGGCAGAGTATATATAACCCGCGACTGGGGACTCACATGGAAAGAAGCCGACTCAGATCTCGCACTGCCAACCACTGGCAGCCTGAATATAAAAGCAGCCACAGACAAATTTGGAAATCTCTGGGTAATAAACCTCAGTGACGAAAAGATCTGGAAAGGTGTGATTGAGAAATAAAGAAGTCTGCCGATGAATAGTAGTGTAGCTGGAAGATGGCCGGTGAGAGTGTTTCTGACACTGTTCGCTATTCACTTCTCACTACTCACTGCTACGGCGCAGGACGAACCGGAATATAAGTTAGACCTGGGAGCAGGAGCAGGAACAGTCACCTATCTGGGCGATCTCAACAGCAACCTCTTCAGAGGAGCTCAACCCTGGCTTGCTGCTGTTGCAAGATACAAGATGAACCCCAGGATGGCATTAGCACTGACGCTGGGCTACGGAAAAATGAAGGGCAACTCCGACAATGCCGGCACCTGGTATTCGCCAGAGAGGTATGAGTTCGACTCGGAGGCCATAGAACTGGGCATGCGCTACGAATACAACTTCTGGCCCTACGGCACAGGCAGGGAATACAGAGGTGCCAAGCGCCTGACACCATTCATAACGTTAGGTATCGGTGGACTGTACCACGGGGGAAACGACAAAGGCATCACTGCCGACATCCCCTTGGGGGCAGGAATAAAATACAAGCTTGCCGAGCGTCTGAACCTCTCCGCTGAGTGGAGGATGCATCTCGCTCTAGGCGACAAACTCGACGGGTTGAAAGACCCCTATGGAATTAAGAGCAGCGGACTGTTTAAGAACACCGACTGTCTGAGCATCATCCAGGTTTCGCTGACATACGACCTATGGGAGAAGTGCAGCACATGCCATAACGACAGAGAATAATAAAGAAAAGATTATATATGAAAGAGCAATTGGACATGAACCGCATTCCACAGCACATCGCCATCATTATGGACGGCAATGGACGCTGGGCAATGGATCGCGGGTTAGACCGTACCTTTGGTCACAAGGCAGGTGTCGACACCCTTGAGAATATCACCGCTCTATGTTCGAATCTGGGAGTGAAGTATCTTACACTTTACGCTTTCTCCATAGAAAACTTCAACAGGCCCGCCTATGAGGTAGAGGCACTGATGGGTCTGGTGCTTAATTTCTTTAAGATGGACCTGTTTCATAACAACAACATAAAGTTGCGTGTGTTAGGCGACATGAGCCGTCTGCCCGAGAGTGTGCAGAATAAGCTCAACTCCATGCAGCAGGATACAGCCCACTACACAGGAATGACAATGGTTATTGCCATAAGCTATTCATCGAAACAGGAAATTGTGTTTGCCACAAAGCAGATTGCTAAGAAGGTACAGAGCGGCGAGATGACTATCGACGATATCGACGAGGACACAGTCAGCAATAATCTCTGGTCAGCAGGCATGCCCGATCCCGACCTCCTTATCCGTACCGGTGGCGAGATCCGCATCTCCAACTATCTGCTCTGGCAGTGCGCATACTCAGAGTTCTACTTCTGCGATACTTACTGGCCTGACTTCGACGAAGAAGGTCTCCATAAGGCTATTATCGCCTATCAGAGCCGTCAGCGCCGTTTTGGCAAGACAGAGGCTCAGACAGAAGCAGAAGCAACTTCCCAAAATGACAAATGATAATTGATAAATGATAAAGAATACAATATATATTAATAAGGTATGGGAAAGATGGATGATAAGTTTATCATTTATCATTTTTCCATTATCATTTAATACTATCTCCGCTCAGGACAAGATTGTCAATCCCGACATCTCCTATGCCGGAACACCACGTTCCTGCACCATCGGAGGCATAACAGTAACAGGTGTCGAGGGCTACGAAGACTATGTGCTTACAGGTCTCTCAGGCCTTACCGTTGGTCAGGCGATAGAAGTTCCCGGAACTCAGATTACAGAGGCAGTAAAACGCTACTGGCGCAACGGACTGTTCTCTAAGGTACAGATCAGTGCCGACTCTATTGTAGGCAGTAAGATCTATCTCCATATCGACCTTGCCCTGCATCCCCGTGTGAGCAGGATCAATTACGTCGGTGTGAAGAAGTCAGAGCGCGAAGACCTCGAGTCGAAGCTCGGTATGGTAAAGGGCATGAGTCTCACCAGGAACATCACCGACCGTGCCAAGATCCTCGCAAAGAGATATTTCGATGACAAGGGCTTCAAGAATGCTGACATCGACATCTCCCAGCGCGAAGACCCGGAGAACAAGGGTCAGGTGATCCTCGACGTGAATATCGACAAGAAGGACAAGATGAAAGTCCACGAGATCAAGTTTGTAGGCAACGAGAAGCTGTCGAGCAAGAAGATCAAGGGTTCGATGTTCGGCAAGGGTGCCTTCGGTAAAATCCACGAGGCTGGTAAGTTCACCAACTTCTTCAAAGCCAAGAAGTTCACCGACGAGCGTTACAGGGAGGCCAAGCAGAAGCTCATCGAGAAATACAACGAGCTCGGATTCCGTGATGCCACCATCGTAGAAGACTCTGTAAGCAACTACGATGACAAGCATGTCGATATATACGTAAAGATCGACGAAGGCGACAAGTATTTTATCCGTAACATCAACTGGGTAGGAAACACCGTTGTCACCACCGACTACCTCAATGCCGTACTCGGCATGAAGAAGGGCGACATCTACAATCAGAAGCAGATCAACAAACGTCTGAAGGAAGATGACGATGCTGCCGGCAACTACTATTACAACAATGGTTACGTGTTCTCCAACATCGACCCTGTTGAGGTAAATATCGTAGGCGACTCCATCGACCTCGAGATGCGAATCATGGAGGGTCCTCAGGCCCGTCTAAACCACGTTCGCATCTATGGTAACGACCGACTCTACGAAGAGGTGGTACGTCGTGAGCTCCGTACAAAGCCCGGCGACCTGTTCAACAAGGATGCCATCATGCGTTCTGCCCGTGAGATTGCCTCTACGGGATTCTTCGACGCAGAGAAGGTCAACCCCGATATCAAGCCTAATGGTGAGGATGGAACAGTTGACATCAACTGGCAGCTCGAGCAGAAGAGCAACGACCAGCTGGAGTTCTCTCTCGGTTGGGGACAGACAGGTATCATCGGCCGCGTGGGTATTAAGTTCAACAACTTCTCTATCCGCAACCTCTTCGGTAAGAACAAGCTCCACCGCGGTATCCTTCCTTACGGTGATGGCGAGCAGCTTGGTTTCAACTTCCAGACCAACGGTTCTTACTATAGCTCCCTGAGTGCCAACTACGGTACTAACTGGTTTGGTGGCAAGCGTCCAAACTCATTCAATCTAAGCGTATTCTATTCCAAGCAGAGCGATATCAACAGTAGTTATTACAACAGCAACTATTACAACAACCTCATGATGTACAACATGTACGGAAGCGGTTATGGTTACGGCTCCTACAACAGCAGCATGTATAACTACGACTCTATGCTCGACGACGACAAGACGATGAAGGTGTTTGGAGCCGCCATCGGATGGGGTAAGCGTCTGCGTTGGCCCGACGATTACTTCCAGCTCTCTGCACAGCTTGGATTCACCCGTTACATGCTTCGCGACTGGAAATATTTCTATATCCAGAACGGTAACTGTAATAACATCAACCTCGGTCTCACCCTCTCACGTGCCTCTACCGACAACCCGCTGTTCCCACGTCACGGATCAGAGTTCTCGGCAAGTGTCACCTTTACCCCACCCTGGTCGCTCTTCGACAACAAGGACTATTCCACTCTGGCAAAGAACTCACAGTCGGCCACCTATCAGGATGAGCTTCAGGATGTATACCGCTGGATTGAGTACCACAAATGGAAGTTCAAGTCACGCACCTTCACAGCCCTTACCAGCGGCCAGAAGTGTTTCGTGCTGATGACACGCGTGGAGTTCGGACTCCTCGGTTCATACAACAAAGACAAGCTCTCTCCGTTTGAGACCTTCTACGTGGGAGGTGACGGTATGAGCGGCTACAGCTACGGCTACTCAGAAGAGACCATCGGTCTGCGTGGTTATGACAACGGAGCCATCTCCCAATCATCTTACTACGAGGAGATGATGCAGGGCAACCGCCTGTCGTCATATAATGCCTACGCCTACGACCGCTTCACACTCGAGCTGCGCTATCCGTTTATGCTGGGTAACACCACCATCTACGGCCTCGGCTTCCTCGAAGGCGGTAATGCCTGGGCACAGTCTAAGGACTTCAACCCCTTCAAGATGAAGCGTTCAGCCGGTCTCGGTGTACGTATCTTCCTCCCAATGGTCGGTCTGATGGGTATCGACTGGGCTTACGGTTTCGACAATGTCTATACCAGTGCCTCAGGAGCAGAGAAGCGAGGTGGCAGCAACTTCCACTTCATCCTCGGACAAGAGTTCTAAAGGGCAGAGCCCAAATGATAAAGAATAAATGATAAAGAATAAACGTAATGAAAACAATTATTAGAAACTTCACTCGCAACAGACTTATGATGGTGATAAGTTTATCATTTATCATTTGTCAATTATCATTTAGCCCCGTAAGGGCTCAGAAGTTCGCTCTTGTAGATATGGAGTATATCTTTAAGAATATCCCCGCCTACGAGCGTGCCAACGAGCAGTTGAACCAGGTATCAAAGAAGTGGCAGGCAGAGGTCGATGCTCTCACCACCGAGGCACAGACCCTCTACAAGAACTACCAGAACGAGGTAGTATTCCTCTCCAAGGAGCAGAAGAAAGCCAAGCAAGACGCTATCGTTGCCAAGGAGAAAGAGGCTGCCGACCTGAAAAAGAAATACTTCGGTCCTGAAGGTGAGCTCTTCAAGAAGCGTACAGCCCTGATGAACCCCATTCAGGAAGAGGTCTACAATGCCGTTAAGGATGTGGCAGAGCTCCGAGGCTATCAGCTCGTTCTCGACCGTGCCAGCGATACCGGCATCATCTTCGGTTCTCCAAAGATCGACATCTCATCCGAGGTGCTCCGCAAATTAGGATATTCTAATTAAATGATAAATGATAAAGAATATATGATAATATTCAATGATAATAATAATTTAACTTATAAGAAAATGAAAAAATTAATTCTTTGCGCTATCGTCGCAATCTGCGGTTTCACCACCGCCAACGCCCAGAAGTTTGGACACGTAAACACTCAGGAGATTATCCAGGCTATGCCAGAGTACACCAAGGCTAAGTCAGAGATCGACGCTCTGCAGAAGCAGTATGAGGCTGACCTTAAGAGCATGCAGGATGAGCTTCAGAAGAAGGCTGACGCTTTCGAGAAGGAGCAGGCCACACTGCCCGAGAACATCAAGCAGCGTCGTCAGACAGAGCTTCAGGAGATGTACCAGAAGATCCAGCAGAGCTATCAGGACAACCAGCAGGCTCTCGCCAAGGCTTCTAACGATAAGATGCAGGCCATCACCACAAAGGTACTCGATGCCATCAAGGCTATTGGTCAGTCTGGCCAGTTCGTTATGATCAACGAGATCAATGCCGGTATTCCTTATATCAGCACTACCCTCTCTACCGACGTTACAGCTCAGGTAAAGGCAAAGCTCGGCCTGAAGTAATAGCAGATTACAACATCAATAGAATAAAAGCGGCTGTCATATTAAGTGACAGTCGCTTTTACTATAATTGCTAAAAAGCTATAAACATTTGGCTATGTCGGATTTATTGTCTATCTTTGCAGAGGAAAAAAGTAATATAACAAGAAACAAAGATGAATAACTATCCAAAAATTGGTATTCGCCCCACCATCGACGGTCGTCAGGGAGGCGTACGTGAGAGCCTGGAAGAGAAGACCATGGCCTTGGCAAAGGCTGTGGCTGAGTTGATTACCTCTAATCTGCACAATGGTGACGGAAGTCCCGTGGAGTGCGTGATTGCCGACACTACTATCGGTCGTGTGGCAGAGAGCGCTGCCTGTGCAGAGAAATTTGAGCGCGAGGGTGTAGGAAGCACCATCACCGTGACCAGTTGCTGGTGTTACGGTTCGGAGACGATGGACATGAATCCATATTATCCCAAGGCAGTATGGGGATTCAACGGCACAGAGCGTCCTGGTGCAGTATATCTGGCAGCCGTGCTGGCAGCACACGCACAGAAAGGTCTGCCTGCCTTCGGTATCTACGGACACGATGTGCAGGACCTCGACGACAACACCATCCCTGCCGATGTAGCAGAGAAGATACTGCGCTTTGCCAAGGCTGCCCAGGCTGTGGCCACGATGAAGGGCAAGAGCTACCTCTCGATGGGTAACACCTGTATGGGTATCGCCGGTTCGATTGTGAATGCCGACTTCCTGCAGCAGTACTTAGGTATGCGCACAGAGTATGTATCGCTGGTGGAGATACTACGCCGTGTGGACTTCGGTATCTACGACAAGGACGAGTTTGCTAAGGCCATGGCATGGGTAGAGAAATACTGCAAGCCACAGGAAGGTCACGACTATAACGAAGACCGTCCACTCTTCCCCGGAACACCGATGACTACATTTAACGGCAAGGGCAAGGGTAAGAACCGTGAGGAAAAAGATGCCGACTGGGAGTTCACCGTAAAGACGATGATGATTATCCGCGACCTGATGCACGGCAACCCCCGACTGTTGGAGATGGGATACAAGGAGGAGGCTCTGGGTCACAACGCCATCTTCGGTGGTGTGCAGGGACAGCGCCAGTGGACGGACTACAAGCCAAACTTCGACTTCCCAGAGTCGATGCTCTGTACCTCGTTCGACTGGAACGGACCGCGTGAGGCAGATGTACTCGCCACGGAGAATGACTTCCTTAACGGTATGTCGATGCTCTTAGGCCATCTGTTGACTAACCGCGGAGTGATGTTCTCTGATATCCGTACCTACTGGAGTCCTGAGGCAGTGGAGCGCGTGGCTGGCAAGAAGCCCGAGGGCGCAGCGGCAGGAGGATTCATCCACCTGATAAACAGCGGTGCTACCACACTCGACGCTACGGGCGCCATGACAGATGCTGAAGGCAAGCCAACGATGAAGGAGTTCTGGAACATGTCGGAAGGCGACATGGAGGCATGTCTGAAGGCTACCAACTGGATGCCTGCCGACCGTGACTATTTCCGTGGTGGTGGCTATAGCTCACACTTCGTGACAAAGGGCGGTATGCCGATGACAATGATGCGTATGAACATGGTACAAGGTCTCGGTCCCGTGCTGCAGTTGGCAGAGGGATGGACGGTAGAACTCGACCCGAAGACCCATGATATCCTCGACAAGCGTACCGATCCCACCTGGCCTACCACATGGTTCGTGCCTCGTCTCGATCCAAAGAAAGACTGTTTCAAGGATGTTTACTCAGTGATGAACTGCTGGGGAGCCAACCACGGTGCCATCGCCTACGGACATATCGGTGCCGACCTGCTGACACTCTGTTCTATCCTCCGCATACCGGTATGCATGCACAATATCGAGGATAAGGACATCTTCCGTCCGGCAGCATGGAACGCCTTCGGTATGGACAAGGAGGGAGCCGACTATCGTGCCTGCCAGAATTTCGGACCGATATATAAATAAAAATATGGCGAAAATTTGTCTGTTTGAGAAATAATACTTACTTTTGCACGCCGTAAGACAATACATTATATATAATATGAAGATTTGTAAATCACGGATAATGGTAAGAGCCCTGGCTCTGATGGTTATATTCCAGGCTGCGGTTATCACAGCCGGGGCACAGACAGACAGCACTGTAGCGGCTAACAGCACTGTGGTTACTCAGACGGCTGCCCGCTACGGATATCTGAGTTATCAGGAGGCACTCAAGTCGATGCCGCAGTATGCCATGGTACAGAAACAGATGGAAAATCTGCGCAGTCAGTATCAGGCAGAGACGCTGCGTGTGGAAGAGGAGTTCAACCGTAAGTACGAGGAGTTTCTTGAGGGACAGCGGGAGTTTCCGAAGACTATACTCCAGAAGCGTCAGACAGAGCTCCAGCAACTGATGGAGAAGAATATCGAGTTTAAGGCCAACAGTCTGAAGGAGCTTGATGCTGCCGAGAAGGATGCAATGGCTCCACTCCGTCTGCGACTGAACGACGTGCTGCGAGAGATAGGTATCAACAAAGGATATGCCTTCATCTACGATACCGACACCAAGGCACTGCCGTTTTTGAACCCTGAGATGGGAGACAATATAAATCTTATCGTTAAGGATGCTCTCCAATAACCCTGGGCCGATAGGCGTGTTCGACAGTGGCTATGGCGGTTTGACCATACTGCATGGCATCCGTCAGCTGTTACCCCAGTACGATTACCTCTACTTGGGCGACAATGCACGTACCCCCTACGGACCAAGAAGCTTCGACGTGGTATATGAGTTTACCCGTCAGGCGGTGATAAAGCTCTTTGAGATGGGTTGCCACCTCGTGATATTAGGTTGTAACACAGCCTCAGCCAAGGCCCTCAGGTCGATACAGCAGATAGACCTGCCGAAGATTGACCCTGACCGGAGAGTGCTGGGAGTGATAAGGCCTACGGCAGAGGTGATAGGAAGTCTTACGGCATCGCGCCATGTGGGAATCCTTGCCACCGAAGGAACGATAAAGAGTGAGAGTTATAATCTGGAGATAAAGAAGCTGTATCCCGACATCACCGTGAGTGGTGTGGCCTGTCCTTTCTGGGTGCCACTGGTGGAATACAACGAGGCTGACTCGCCCGGAGCCGACTATTTCGTGAAAAAGCGTATCGATCAGATCATGCACCTCGACCCGCAGATTGACTCCATCATCCTCGGATGTACCCACTACCCGCTGCTTATGCCAAAGATACTGAAGTATCTGCCAGCAGGAGTGAGGGTGATACCTCAGGGAGAATATGTGGCCGACAGTCTGAAGACATATCTTGAGCGTCACCCAGCAATGGAGAAGAAATGTGCGAAGGGAGGCAACGTGCACTATCTTACTACGGAGAGTCCGGAGAAGTTCAGTGAGCAGGCACGGCTGTTTCTGCACGAGGAAGTGGATGTGGAGAGAGTGACACTTGAGAAGTGAGAGGTGAGAGGTGAGAGATTACTAAAATAGATGGATATGAAGGTAATGATAATGAATGGGCCGAATCTGAACCTGTTAGGACAGAGAGAGCCTGGGATTTATGGTAATGAGTCGATGGAGACATTCCTGCCAGAGTTGAGGAAGCGCTATCCAGACGTGCAGATAGACTACTATCAGAGCAACATCGAGGGAGAACTCATCAATA
>Ga0326511_10001150_pt1 | contig 22308 bp, 28 predicted proteins | sample 0_2496_0518_D_FD_203701 | JGI IMG/M metagenome (GOLD analysis project Ga0326511, IMG submission 203701) | Bovine rumen microbial communities from UC Davis, California, United States - 0_2496_0518 | ecosystem: Host-associated > Mammals > Digestive system > Stomach > Rumen | place: USA... | reverse complement strand
GCCGCCGAAGAGGTCCAGGCGCACCTCGTTCGTTTTGTTTCTGATCCTGGCCGTCGCCTGCTTCATGTCCGGCGTCTTAAAACTCACGGCCACGAACATCTACGAGCAGGAGGGCTGGTGGCGGCCCCTGCTGCTGGCGCTGGCTTTCGGCCTGACGGCTGTCCTGCTGCAGCGCCGGAACCGCGCCGCGGACCTCGCCTGGGATCGTTACGAAGCCGACCGCGCGGAGACGGAGCGCCGCCTCCGGGAGCAGCTGCAGGCCGAACAGGCGGAGCGCGAGCGCCGGCAGGCCGAGTGGGACGCCGCGCACGGTGTGATCGTCACGAAGCTCGCCGGCGTCACCTTTGAAAACGAGGACGGAACCTCCCGCCAGCGCGCCCTGCAGAGCGCCATGGCGGACGAGGGGACCGGCCGCGTCACGCTGGAGCTGTACGAGTACAAAGGCGCCGACGCGATCCGCGTCGAATATGAAGGCGTCTGCGTAGGGAACATCCCGCGCGACCGCGTTCCGGAGGTGGCCGCGGTGCTCGATCGCGTCAGCGCCGCGCACTTGGACGTGAACCGCTTCGTCCCGGAGGACGAGGAGGACGAGGCCCGCGGCCTCGGCGGCGTGATCTATCGCGCGGATCTGACCGTCGTTTATAAAAAGTCATGATCTGCCGGAATCCGAAATGCGCCGCCGAGCTGCCGGAGGGCGCGAACTTCTGTCCGCGCTGCGGGAAAAAGGTCCGGCCGGAGGGACGCAGAACAAAAAGCCGCGGCAACGGGCTCGGTTCGGTGTATAAGCTCCCGAACGGGAAATACTGCGCCGAGAAAACGCTGGGCTACGTGGCGGACCCGCTGCCGCCGGACGCGCCGCCGGGCACAAAGCCCCACAAGCACCGCATCAAGGTGACGCGCCAGTTTGACAAAAAGAAAGACGCGATCGAGGCCCTGCCGAAGCTCGGCTTTGCCGACCGCCGTCCCCGCGCCGGCACGGCCACGGCCCGGAAGGGGACGCGCGTCACGCTCAAAGAGCTCTTTGATCAGTGGGAGCCGACGCACGAGCGCAGCCGCAGCACCATGAACTGCTATCGCTCCGGGTTTAAGCTCTTCGAGCCGCTCTGGGCTGTCCCGATGGAGGAGCTCGATATCGACGACCTGCAGGAGTGCCTCGACGACGCCGAGGCCGGCCGGAGGACCCAGGAAAACGCCCGCACCGCCCTGGGCCTTGTGTACAAGTACGGGATCCCGCGCAACGTGATCCCGCACGACCGGAACCTCGCGCCCTTCCTGCGCCTCACGGCCTCCGGCGGGGCCAGCCAAAAAACCGGCTTTTCGGAGGAGGAGCTGACGAAGATCCGCAAGGCCGCCGACGCGGGCGATCCCGAAGCGCAGCGCGTCCTCTGCCATTGCTATCTCGGCTTCCGCCCGACCGCCCTGCTGCAGCTGCGCGTCCGGGACTACGACAAGACGGCCCGGACCTTCGTCGGCGGCATTAAGACGGCGGCAGGGAAGGGGAGGACCGTCCCCGTCTCGCCGAAGATCCAGCCCTGGATCGACGCGCGGATCGGGGAGGATCCCGACGCCTACGTCTTTGGCCGGGACGGCGCCCAGGAGAGCCTGGAGGACTATCGCGCCGCGTTCTATGCCCTGCTCGAGCGCCTGGGGATCCCGAATCCGACCGACGAGCAGGGGAGGCATCGCGTGACGCCGCACTCCTGCCGCCACACCTTCGCCACGCTCATGAAGCGCGTGCCCGGCGCCGACGCTGACAAGCTGGCCCTGATCGGCCACACCAGCACCGAGCAGCTGCGCGAGTATCAGGACGTCCCCCTCGCAGATCTCCGCCGCATCATCGACGCCCTCTGACCGTGTCCGAATTAAACACCATTTCACGCGCACTTCACACCAAAACCGTCCCGCCCTTCCCGCATCCGGATCTTCCGGCGAATGGGGTTCAAGAGGCCGCTGGTTCAAATCCAGTCACTCGGACCATAGAAAACGCCGGAAGTCTTGATGAATCAAGGCTTCCGGCGTTTTTGCGTTTCATATGCAAATGGCCGCGAATGGTCAAAAAAGTTCCGCTATTTCACACTATACTACACATCATCGGGAGGATCAGGTTCCTCCGCCTCGGCGCTGTCACCGTCCGGATCTTCGGGCGGCGTCTCCGACTCGCGCGCGTGCTTGCCGGTGTATTCCGTAACATAATCCAAAACCGGCGCCGCAGCGGCCGCGTCCGCGTCGAGCTTGTCCTTGTAATCCTTGAGCGATTTCTGGAGCCAGTGCGGGACCGGAGCGCCCAGGCGCCCAGCGTTCTCGACGATCGAGCCCAGCTCCGTGATGATGTACCAGAGCAGGACGACCGGCGTGATGATCGGCCCGATCTCGATGCCGATCGGCACGTGGCTGCCCTCCACGATCACGCGCAGCGCGATGTCACAGAGCGCCGCCACGAGCACCGCGAAGATCTCGCCGAGCTTGTGCCACACGCCGTCGCGTGCGACGTCGGAGCTCCACTCCCCCGCCCGGCGGGCCGCCGCCGTGCCGCTCACGTAGTCGAGCAGGACGCAGAATACCCAGATGATGATCGCCCAGCCGAGCCAGCCCCAGAGGGCCGTGAGCGTGGCCAGGACGAGCGCGATCGCGCCCTTGATTTCCGTCGCTTTGTCAGGTGCTGTCATTGTCAAATCTCCTTTCAGCCCAGCAGCAGCCGGGTCCATGTTTTGTCGCCGACGACGCCGTCGACGGGGAGCGCTGAGTCTCGCTGGAAGCGGCAGACCGCGTTCTGCGTGTTGTAACCGAAATCGCCGTCGGGTCCGTCCGGGCCGCAGCTGTAGCCGTGGGCGATCAGAGCGCCCTGGAGCGTGACGACCGGCCAGCCGCGGCTGCCGCGAGCCAGCAGCGGGAATCCGCGAAGCTCGGCCTCCGGGGCGCTGCTGCCCGCGGAGACGGCGCCCGCGGGCTTGTCCTCGACTTTCCCCGTGCCGATGTTCCCAGTTTTGCTGTCGGGAGCATAACGGAGAACGCAGCCCCAGGGATAGTTGAAGTAGGTCTGCAGGCAGATCTCCCGCCCGGTCTGGTCTCCGGTCGCGCCGCCGGTCGTCTGCCCGTGCTCGTTGATTCTCGCGGCGACGATCCGCCCCGGCTGCACGACCATCGCCGTGTGCGCCGCCTCGTTGAGCAGGACGTCGCCCGGGCGCATCCCGGCGCCGGTGGCCAGGTTGACCTGCGTCGTGACCTCGACAAAACCGCAGCGTAAAAACGCCGTACGCATATTGCCGGTGTAGCTGGCCCCGGCCTCCCGGACCGCCACGCCCACGCTCTCCCAGGCGGCAATGACGAGCGAGCTGCAGTCATAATCAGGCCCCCAGCGATCCGCCTGATCGTAGCCGTGCGCGGGATTGTTGGCAATGGCCACGGCCCACGCGACGGCCCCGTCCGCTTTGCTCATTCCACTACCTCCCACAGCCCCAACTTAGATTCTCTGCTCATATCATCGTCACTTCCATTTTGTGATTTATTGTGTTCTTTGCTCAGTATAAGAACTGCATAGTCTCAAGGATCGAAGGCTTTCCAGCCCCAATTCGTCTCAGGGCAACCAGCCGCTCCTTAAAATTGAACGAAATCACGCTTACTGCCTGTTCTGTGCTTGTATCAGCAACTCTGTTTGTTACGGAGATACCGTCATAATAATTGACGTTCTCAAACTTATCGCACAGCATTGTCATGTGCTGCAAAGAACCAATCTTCTCGCAATAATCAATATGTTGATGACCGCAGAAATAACCGACCACTGTCCCATTGCAGTTGTTGATTGCAGATATAACTGAGCTTCCGTTTGTCTCGTTCTGTGTCGTAACTCCTGCGATCTTGGCAAGCGTTACATGACCGAATACCACCAGTTGCCATGTCGAATCAGGAAGGGCAACACTCTGTGCAATCCACGCAATTTCTGTCTGCGACATCGAAAACGAACTGCCAGAATCACTGGTATTGATAAACAACCACCGTACTTTGCGTTTCGGATCGTCTATGTAATAGTAGGTGTTTTCTGGACTTCCGTTCAGCGTCTTTGTATCAAGGAAATCATCATAGATACACGCTTTCGACTCAACAACCGCTGTGCTTTCCCCGGCGACCTCGTGATTACCCATCAGCGCGTAAATTTTGCTTGTGTCTCCATACGCAAGAAGTCCTGCCATATAAGTGTCATATTCCGTCTTGCTCCAATAGCCATTGGAATAATCCCCACCAAGCACAAGCATTTTTATCTTGGCGTTTGAAATCAGATACAAAGCAATATTCTGTGAGTGCTGTTTGTTCCCGCTTCCGTGCGGGTCAGTCAGGAACACGATGTTCTCCCAATCGTCCGACAGAGCCGATATTTCCGCTTCAACCGCCTGTGTCGCATCCCTGTAGTATGATACAACGTTGCTGATCGGATAAATCAGTTTATGACCGCTTATGTCATATGCCTGAGACGCAGACTGGCTGTCGGAATCATAAACAGTATCAATTATGCTTCCCTGTTTGCTATATACCGACATAACAATCCCTCTCTTATTCGTAAGGAACGATTCCGCCGTTAACACAGGCGGCTAACGCAGCACTGGTACTGGATATGATAAAGTAATTCGCATTAGCTGGTACAGTTATCGTTGTCGGCTCAGTGTAACTGAGTTGAATCACTGAAACTTGAGTTGAGTCGCTCTGACCGGAATAAAACCAATTGCTTTTCGCCACGCCGTAATTATTAGAACCTTCGGGCATCGGAGGAAATACGATTGTTCCAGCGCCACCGCACGGTACAAACCCAGTTCGATTCCATCCGTTGTACGAGTTTATTTTTCCCGTTGACGTTGCAACATACTCGTTTTGAACAATATCAAGATTTTCATACACTCCACCGTCAACCCATCCGTCCATGCCAGAGACAGGCTTGTGCGTGACGGTCACCGAGAATGTTGTGGTTTTTTCGTTATAAGCAACCGTAATGGTGCTCGTTCCCTCTGTCAGTGTCCCAGACAGCGTGTAATCCGTACTCGGAACGGTTGCGGTGGAACTATCAGAGTAGGTTGCCGTGACCACCAAATCAGTCTTGAGACTGTCGAGACTGTCGGTGTCGTACACCGTGCCGCTCTGAGTGTAGGACGCGCTGATCGAGGACAGAACGACAGCCGCAGCCGAAACTGTAATAACAAGCGCCCCCGTCACAGACGCAACAGAAATCGCGCCGTTATTGTAGGCTGTGGAGGTAATGTCCGTACCTCCCATCGTGATGGATACTGTCGCGCCTGTCAGGGTATAACCGGCATTGGCAGTAATCGTGCCGCTATAACTGTTTCCTTCGGTGACGCTCGTCGCGCTGTTGCTGTTGGTCGCGCCCGTCAGGTTATTGGTTACAGAATACACACCGGCCTCGTGAGTGACATTTACCGTGAACGTGTCCGTCTTGCCCTGATAGGTAACTGTGATCGTGCTGATCCCGGTCGTGAGTGTCCCTGACAACGTGTAAGCGTTAACAACGGCAGTGCTTTGATCGTCATAGGTCGCGGTGACAGTAAGCATGGGCTTGAGACTGTCCAGAGAATCCGTGTCATAAACGACGGTACTCCCCTGATTGAAAGTGGCAGAGATGCTAACCAGATTCGCCGGTGGATAGAGCGCGTCATACAAGTCCTGATAGTAATCGTCCCCATGCGCGTCGATATAGACAACCTTTTGAGCGATTTGCAAGAGCGCTTGCTTGACATCTTCGGTAAGGCCAGTACCTTCGCCGGGGTCGCCCTTCGGGCCCTTGATGTTGACGGGCTCGGGGTTAGGCAGCCCGCCGTCGTTGGTCCAACTCAGGATCCCCTCTGGGCTCACGCTGGGCGTGTAGACCGCGCCGGGGTCGCCCTTCGGGCCGGAGGCCAGCTGGCCGAGCGAGATCCAGCCGCTGTTGGGGTTGTAGGTGTAAACGGTGTAGGGGACCTCGGTGCCGACCAGGTAGCAGGTCCAGTCCTCCGCGGTGGCGGGGAGATCGGCCTCCGTGGCCACCAGACCGGAGATCTCGAGCCCGGTGCCCGGCTCCCCTTTGATGTTGATCGGGGCGGGATCCGGCAGGCCCGCATTGTTGGTCCAGGTCAGATTTCCGTCCGCATCGACGGACGGCGTGAAATAGGGGCCGTAGTAGCCCTCGAACATGCGGAAAACCTCCGCGCAGCTGTGGCCGCAATTCATGGCAGCACCTCCTCTTCATTGGAAGCCAGGACGGGAACGGGCCAGCAGGCCGAGCCCGGGGCGTCGTACTCGCTGCGGTAGCAGCGGATCTGCATCAGCGCCGGCGCGCCGGCCAGAAAGCCGAGCGTTTCCTCCTGGCTGAGCTGGACGATCACAAGCCCATCCTGCAGCAGCAGGTCCGGCTTGTCCTTCGCCGCGATCACCTGCCCGCCCTGGGCAAACGTGACGCGCATGGCGGAGTAGTTCTCCGGCGGCTGCGGCGTCTGAATCGTGGCGGAGTAGCTCGCGCCTTTTACGATTGGCATGTTGGTCCCTCCTATAGTGCGATTTTTCCGAGAATAACAAAGGTCCCGCTGATCCTGGCCACCAGGACGCGGTCGCCCGCGGCGAGCGTCTGGCCGGTCACGACGCGCTTGTAGCGCTTCGTCGTTGCCGCCGTTTGCCCGTCAAGGATCAGCGTGGTCCCGGCAGCGCTCACGCTGCCGACGGTCGCCAGCATCAGCGGCTCCCGCGCGGACGGCTGCGGGGCGATGCTAAAGAGCTCATCCAAAGTTGTACACCACCTTTTCCAGTTGGTGGGTCATCGTCCCGCCCGTCGGGGAGAGGACCATGGTCCAGGCGCGCTCCAGACAGAGCCCGGTCGTGCCGTGGTAGTTGAGCGCCGTGATGTCGCCGACGCCGAAGCCGGGCAGCAGGGCCGTCTGCACGGTGATCTGTTCGCCCCCGAACAGGCTCTCGTTGCAGAGCCTGGTGGCGTAGGCCTCGAGCTCCTCCTGCGAGGCCACGTTCTCGACCTGCACCAGGCGGCAGATCCGGCGGCCGCGCCGCACGGTGGAAAGCGGGCTCTGCGGGTTGACGTTCTCCGCCGTGGCCACCATGGCGGAGTCCTTGTCGGGGTTTGAGCAGACGCAAATAAACACGTTCGGCGCGCTGTAGATGTCCGTCTGCCGGTTCATGGTCGGCAGCAGCAGGCTCTGCACGTTGCTGCCGTCCAGCGTGTGGCTCAGATTCTGCACGGCCGGCTCCCGGACCGGTTCCAGGACCGCGAGCCCGGCGTTATTAAACCACAGGGGTTTATAATTGATCTCGCTCAGCAGCTGGTTGACGATTTCGAGGTAGCTTGTGCCGACCTCCCAGCCCTCCCGGGCCTCCGGGAGGGTGATGGCCGTCGGCGTGATCGCCGCCGTGGAGATCCCGCTGGCCACGAGCAGATTCTCGATCGCGGTGAGGTACTGCGTGCCGGCTGCGAGGTACAGCGGGTCCTCGAGATAGGTGTCGCGCACGATCCAGCATCGGTCGTAGGCCTCGACGCTCACGCCGCGCGCCTCGTTCGTGATTTTTTCCTGCACCGTCGCCGGGAGGTAGATTCCGAGCGGATGGCGCACGCCGTCGATCCAGAGCTCCGGCCGGATCTCGTCGCTCAGCCAGTCGATCTCGTCCGGCAGCACAAAGTCGCCGCTCAGGCTCATTTTGATTTCGCCCGTCTCGCTCATGCGCAGCGTCGGAGAGGAGCCGTCCAGCGCGTAGAGCTCGCCGAACTCGGCGCCGTTGCGCAGGATCCGGAAACGGATGTCAAGTTCCCGCATCATGGACATAGTCCTCCCATTCGATCTGCTGGATCGCAAACGTGAACGCGGTGTAGAAATCTGTCTCGCGCTTGTCCAGCTGCGCCAACAGTCCGATCACGACGTTCCCACGGCGGCTTTTGAGGATCACCACGCGCCCGAGAAGCGTCTCGAAGGCGGCCACGGCGGCGGGGTCCGTAAACGACGCGTTGTAGCTTCCCTGGCGGTCGTAGAACGGCGCGAGCTCCAGGATGGGGTACCGGGCCCCGGCCACGTGGCGCAGGGTAAAGGCCCGCGAGCTGCTGAAGCTCTGCTCTCCGTTGGAGAACTCGCTCAGCCGCAGCGAGAGCCAGGCCCCGCCGGTGATCGCCGAGATCTGGCTGTCGTCGGTCCGCAGCTCGCCGCTCACCTCGTTCGATCGAGTGTAGTTGCCGTCGGCCAGCTTTTCGACCACGGCCCAGCTGTGTCCGCCGAGGACCAGCCGGTCCGTGAAGGACTCGGCGCTCGTCTCAGCGATCCGCTTCCCGTCGCGGTAGATCAGATACGTCTCGCCGCTGCCGCCGGTCCAGCTCAGATCCGCGTCCAGGCCGAAGGTCCCGCTGAGCGTGATCGCCGCGCCGGGCTGGTTTGCGACCTGGAAGCTGGTGCTGCCGTCGGCGCTCCACAGGCCGTACACGTTCTGCACGGCGACGGCGGCGGTGTGCACGCCGTCCTCGAGGTAGTCCTCGAGCGTGTAGGCGTGATCGGTGCCGAAGAAGGTCCCGACGAGCTCGCCGTCGACGGTGATGCGGTAGGCCTGCTGCTCGCTGGCCGCCCAGCTGATCGTCGTGAACGGCGCCGCGTCGGTGATGACGCTCGGCGCGGGCGGCGCGGCCACGTTGCGCAGGGAGGCCGCTTCGCTCCAAGGCCCGGCGACGTCGTCCTGGTTGAACGCGCGGACGCGCCAGTAGACGGCGCCGGAGGGCAGGGAGTTCGCCGGGGCGGTGTAGGTAAGCCCCGAGCCCGTCACGGTGCCCAGCGGCAGCCAGGTGATCGCGTCCGCGCTGTACTGCAGCTCGGACGAGGACGGCGCCTTGCCGTAGCTGTTGGAGCTCGACCAGCGGAACGTGATCGGCGCGGAGCCGTCCACGATCTCGTTGATCGGGGAGATCGGCGCCGCGAAGGTCGTCGTGTCGGCCGTGGTGAAGGTGTAGACCGGCGTGCTGGATGTGGCTCCGGTGTTATCGGTGCCCTGCACGTACCACTGGATCGTGCCGGCGGGGAAGGTGTTGGCCGGGATCGCCACGCTCTGGTTGGCCGCGGAGACGGCGGAGTAGGCGCCGGAGGATCCGGCCCGCCAGTAAAAGGTCGCGCTGGCCTGGCTGAAATCGCCGGCGCAGGGTCCGGTCGGGACGAAGCGCCAGGCGAAGGTCTGCGCCTGCTGCCGGTCCACGTAGCCGCCGGTCGGGCTGTTTTGCTGCTCGATCTGGCTGGTGATGGTTTCGGCGTCATCGTAGACGATTGTGACGAATGGCCGGTAGGCTGGCGTGGCATTGCTGTTCGTGAGGATGTAGGCGGCGTCTCCGGAGAAAAACGCGTAGGCCGAGGAGAGCACGATGCCTCCGGCCTTTGCCGCGAGCGCGGCCTTGTTTCCGTCTGCGCCGGTGCTGATCGTCATGGGCGCCTGCGCGTCGCCGGTCGCTTTTTCCAGATATGCCGACCCGAGATCGGTGTGCGCCGGGAGGGTATTGAGCGAGAGCGTGGCCGGATCGTAAGCGCCGACCGCGCTGAAAACAAACGTGTTGTTAAAATCGGCGCTTGCCGCAGGGGTGAAGGTGAAACTGGCCCGGATCAGCTTCTGATAAAGCAGGTTGCTCGGGAAGCTGCTGATCCGAAAAACGAGCATGTAACGCAGGAAGCTCTCGCGCCAGGTCATGTCGGCCCACACGGCCGTGATTTGTTCGACTCTGGCGGGAGTGCCTGTGTTGATTCGGTTCGTCGCCGAAACGCTCAGTGTGACGTTTCTCTCGGCCATGCTCTCACCTCATTCTCGCCCGGACCCGGGCGCTGCGTGCGATCTCAATGATGTCCTGGAATTCCTGGACGCTGCGCGCGTCGATCGTGATGTTAAAGACGTCTCCGCCGAAGCCCCGGCTCTCCTGCGCGCTGAGGATCTGCGATCCCCGCGGCAGCATGGCCAGCTCCGGGCCGTTCTCGCCGACCCAGGTCAGGCCGCCGCGCCAGTTGTCGTTGCCGGTCGCGTTGTAGCCGTAGATGTAGTTTCCGGTGTCCCGGTCGTAATAACGGCCCGTCGCGGCGTCATAGCCATAGTTTTGCCCGGCATATCCGCTCGCCGCGCTGCCGCGCCAGCTCTCGTACTGTGCAGCGGTGCCGTTCCACTGCTGCATGTTGGAATACATGCCGTACCGGGCATTAAGGCCGAGCGCGGTATTGAGCCGCGTGCGGCCCGCCGCCGTGAAGCTGGTCAGCAGGCCGATGGCGGCGTTGCCGGTGTCGGCGATCAGGGCAAAGACGCCCGCGATCCCGTTCAGGACCTGATACAGCGGCTGCAGCCCGGAGGTCAGCTGCGGCGCGAGGCCGAGCAGCGCTCCCAGCGGCTGCAGCAGCGCTGCCGCGAACTGGACCAGCTCGCCCACGCCGCTCACGAGGCCGGAGTTGATCAGCATATCGCCGGCGGCCTTGGTGAACCGGGTGAAGTCCTCCATGACCTGCTTCGATGTCGGGGCGAATTCCACAGCGAGCTGCTTCTTCGTCGCGTCAATCTGCAGCTGGAGCTCCTGATAGGCGTCGTCGACCTCGCCGAGTTTGGCGATCTGGCTCTGGTCGAGCACGTAGCCCGTTTCCTCCGCCTGCTTGGCATACTCGCGCAGGGCCGCGCTGCCCTGGAGGATCAGAGGATTGAGCTCCTGCGCGGACTTCCCGAGGAGATCCATGGCGGCCGCGTCGCGCTCCGTCGTGTTCTCAATTCCGCCCAGGGCGTCGATGACTTCGTAGAACACGTCCTCCGCGCTGCGCAGGCTGCCGTCGGTGTCCAAAATGGACACGCCCAGAGCCGCAAAGCTCTCGGCCAGGGCCTGATTCCCGGCGTCGGCCGAGGCCATGTTGTTCGTGAGTTTTGTCAGCGTGCTGGTGATGGTGCCGTAGCTGACGTCGATCAGGTTTTCGGCGTACTGGAGCTGCTGGATCGTTTTCGTGCTCAGGCCGGTTGTCATGGACTCGGTGATGACCTCGTCCACGTCGGCAGCTGCCTGTAGCGTGATCTGGTGCAGCTGCTGCACGCCCTTGATCAGCGCCGCGATAGCGCCGGCAGCGACGCCCATGGCGGCGACGGTGCCCGTGGACAGCCCCTGCATGCCGTTGAGCGCCTTTTTCGCGCTGTCGGGAAGCTGGAGTCCCAGCTTCGACGCGAGGTCGCCGACGGTATCGCCCAGACCCTGCATGACCTCATCTTCGCCCTGCAGCGCCTGGTTGTTTCCCTGGATTGCCGCCTCAAGGTCATACTGCGCGGCCTCGGCGTTGTTCAGCTTGATCTGCCAGCTCTGCGTCTGTTCAGCGCTTTCGCCGTACTGCTGCGCGGCGTTTTTGAGCGCCTCGCGCAGGGTCTGGACCTTATCTTTTTGCTGCAGGAGCTGCCGCTCGAGCAGCTCGCCTTTTTTGGTTAGAAATTCGGTGCTTTCGCTGTTGCCTTTGTACTCGGCCTGCAGCTTGCGCATTTCGGAGCCCAGGACGGCATTGCCTTTCTGCAGCTCCGAAAGCGCCTGCTTATATTGCCGCTCGCCGTCGAGCTCGACGCGAGCCTTTACGGTTCTTGTAGCCATTTAGCCGCCTCCTCGGAGGTATTCGCTCAGGCTGCGCTGCGGTGAGGGTTCGGCGTGCTGTGCGGTCAGCCCGAAACGGGCGTCAAACAGCGCGTGCAGCCGGGCGGGGTTCATCGTCCGCCAGAAGATCCGCTCGTCCATGTGCAGCTCGAGCATCCAGATACTGAGATAGCGGGCGAAGTCGATCTTCGCCCGCTGCGTCAGTTTCCCGAGTCGGCGGGCTCAGCGCTGCCGGCCTCGGGCGTGTTCTCTTTTCGCGCCGGCGAGAGCGAGCGGAAAAGCATGCTCACGAGATCGAGCTCCATGAGCATGGCATGGGAGATCCGGCGCTTGAGCTGGGCGGGCGTCCAGCGCTCCTCCCAGCCCTGGTCGTCGGCGTAGTCGTTGAGCATGGCCGCCAGCAGCGACAGGGAGCCATCCCGCACCGACGCCGCCATAAGCTCGTCCAGGGTGCCGTACTGTTCCTCGATGGTCTCCAGCACGGCCATGTTGCAGCGCAGTAGATAGCGCTTGCCCTCCAGCTCGAAGGGCTTTTCCTCGAGCCGGATCATGTCAGGACCGCCGCCACCCAGGCGATGGCCTGCTCCTCAGTGTCGCAGATTGCGACCTCGATCATGTCCTGATCAGCGCTGTCGTCCGCCAGGAATTCTCCGCTCGTGGTGGGCGTGTTGAACTGGATGTTCTCTCCCGCGGTCTGCAGGGACATGCTGGGCGGCCCGAACAGGCATTTCGCAACCTTGACGCAGGTGTACTTCTCGACGCCGTCGACCATATCCGGGGCGTAGAACGCGACGCCGACATAGGCGCTGTCGGTTTTGGCTCCGAGCACCAGGCTCGTCACGCTGCCGCTGCCGACCGTGCGGGTTTTCTCGCGGCTGCCGAAAAGCAGCTTCTGCACGGCATCCGGGAGATACTTGACGCCCAGGGAGACGGAGCCGCCGGTGGCTTTTTTCATGAATTCGGCCAGGGTGGACTCGGCATAGAGCCGGCCCTCGGCGTAGCGCATCTCCAGGTTGGCCGTCATGGCGTCGCCGGCAGTCTGCCGGTCGGTATAGGTGATCGTGCCGGCGGTGTTGACGTACCTGGCTACCTGGATTCCTCTCAAATCAAACTGAGGCATGTTGATTTCCTCCTATTTGGTGAATTCTTGCTCGATCCAGTCCCCCAGGACGTCTCCGCCTGCGGCTGCGATCTTTTCTTCGTTCGCGGTCATCGCCTGCCCGATAAACGGCCGCGCGGGCTGCCCGCGCTTGCCGTATTCGTTGATAAAGGCGATCTCCGCGTTTCGTGTTGTGGTGCCTCCTCGGCGACGGGTACCGGAGAAGGTGACGTCCTGATAGCCGCCGTTGTTGGACAGCTTGGGCTTGGATTTCGATATCTTGTCCAGGATGTGCACGCTGCTCTCTGGATCTCGGACGCCCAGGGCTTCGCCGCTGCGGCGGATCCCGGCGGCAGCGATGTCGGCCATCTCGTCGAGGGCGCGGGTCTTGACGTCGGGCGGGACCTCCTGGAGCCGGCCAAATGCCGCGCTCAGATCGTCCATGCCGTTGATCTCAAGTCTGGCCATAGACGCCTCCGGCGTTCACGTACTCGCATTCGAGCACATAGTGCTGGCCCTCGCTGTCGCTGGCGTTGGTGATGCTCGGCCAGGTGAAGCCCTGGTCGAATAGCGCCTGCTGCAGCCGCAGCTTGCCCGGGTTCGGGTTTTTCCCGTTGGGGAGGTAGTAGTGGACCTGCGTCGGATAGCGAGCCGCTGCGGGCTTCCGTTCGGCGTAGACCTGCGGAACCGTGTAGGCGTTCCACACCACGTACTCGAGCGCGCAGCCGTCGTAGACGTTGGGCGCGCACTCGGGGAAGATGGGGGAGACCGCGGCCATCACGGCCGCGTCCACGTTGACCATCATCGGACCACCTCCTGCAGGATCAGCGTCTTGTGGTCGAAGCTGGACTGGAATGCCCGGATCACGCGGTAGAACCGCCCGCGGAAGCAGACGTAGCGCTCGCCCTCATAATCCACAGCCCAGACCTCCACGGAGGCATTGGCCTGCAGGCCGGCCTTCTTGGAGTTGTAAAACTCGCTCTGGCTGACGCCTTCCTCGAAGGTTCCGAAGATCGTCCGCAGGCACGGCTGCGTCGGCAACCGGTAGCCTTCCGCGTCCTGGCTCTTATCAAACGCCACAAGGCCGATTTCGTCGCTCCAGGGCGTGTGCAGCTCGTTGCGCATGTCTCAGCCCTCCTCCCGTGCTTTCCGGGAAAACAGGCGGTTATTGAGCGCGTAGCGGAGCATTCGCGGCATGTCCTCGCCGGTGGTCCGGCTGCGCCAGAGGTAGGCGGCGTACATGACGACGAGATCCCGGTCCTGTTCGGTGTCCTCCAGCGTGATGCCCTCCTCCGCGATCCGGGCCTGCGCGGTCCGGATCCGGGCCAGGAGGCGCTCAGAGAAGGCCTCGCTTGTGACGCCGAGATCGACGCGGAGCGCCTTCAGCAGCAGCTCCTCGCTCATGATGGGGTCCTCGTTCATGCGCCCGCCTCCTCGATTGCGTTAATGATATCAGCCTTGGTGTTCCGACTGCTGACGCCCTCGACGCCGTGGTCCTCGGCATAGGCCAGGAGTTTGGCCTTGGTCATGCCGAGGAGCGGCGACGGGGACGGGCTGGGATCAGCCGCCGGGGTTATTCCCCCGCTGCGAACGTGACGTCGGTCGCGTCGGGAGCCTCGCCGATGCCGACGGCCACGAAGGCCTCAGCGATGGCGGGCGCGCCGTCATAGCGAGCCACGCCCTTCATGACGGTCTGATCCTGGAGGAAGCGCACGTGCTCGGAGGTGCCGAAGCGCGGGCCACGGCGCTCGCCGAGGATGTAGAGCTCGAAGTAGCCGCCGATGATAACATTGTCGGGGATGAAGTTGAGGACCTCGATCACGCCGCCGATGACGGGCATGGTGCCGTTCACGCCGGAGACGATCGCGCCGCCGGCGTCGATGCTCATGGCCTCGGCGACGACCTTGGTGTAGGTGACCTCGTTCATGACCCAGACCTTCTCTCCGCGGGCATAGCGGCCCTTCGCGGCGCCGCTGGCCAGGGCCAGAGCCTTGAAGAAGTCAATGCCGGCCGCGCTGGCGGCAATGGTCTGGATGTTGCTGGTGTGCAGGTCGGCCCAGGGACGGGCGGTGGCGGGATAGCCGGCGGGCTGCGCGGTCTGAGCCAGACGGCTCACGATGCCCTGGGGCATGTTCTGCGTGCCGGCAGCGTTGCGGCCGTACAGAATCGCCTTGTCAAGCGCGAGGCCGATGGCCTGGGCAAGGGCTTCCAGCAGCTCGGCGATCAGGTCGAGATCGCTGTCCTCGATGTTGGCGTTGCAGACGGCAAAATAACCGGCCACCATGTAGCAGTTCAACTCCAGGTCGTTGAACGCGAGGGTCAGCTCGTTCAGGTTGGCGCAGCACTCGGTCCAGATGGCCTCGGGCACGACGCCCATGATCAGGTACCGGCCGTCGCCGCGCACGGTGCGCACGGTGACGTGGCGGTAGAGCTTGGAGTAGTTGATCAGGTTCTCGCGGAGCAGGCCGAGCATGACCTCGGGAATGGTCAGGCCGACGTTGGTGATGGCGCGTTTCTCCTTGATGGAGCTGCGGATCTCCTGCAGGTAGGCCTGGACGTCCTCGCGGGCGGCGAAAGCGTCGCGCTCCTGCGCGGACATCTTACCGAAGAAACGGGCGCGGGTGATGGTGTTCATAGCAGATACATCCTTTCTTTCGCCGGCCTTGGCCGGGTCGTTATGTTTGGGAGTGGTGTCCTGACGGGCCTCCTCCTGGGCGAGCTCTTCGCGGAGCCCGCGAATTTCCTCTTCCAGCGCGTTCACGCTGTCGCGGTGCTGCTGCAGCTCCGCGTCGAATTCGTTGATCTCGGTCTCGAGGGCGCTGCGGTCCTCAGCCGGGGTCTCGTCGGTGACCTCTTCGATCGCGGCGGCGTACTGCGCCTCGCGCTGCTCGAGGTCGGCGTCCTTTTCACGCAGGGCGTCCAGCGTTTTGGTCCTGTCGTCGATCTTGCGGCGCAGGAGCAGGGCTTTCAGTGCCATTTCTCAATGACTCCTTTCATTCGCATCTTCCAGGCTTCAGCGGCCCGGGCTTTGTGGGCGTCTCTCTCGGCGGATCTCGCCGCCACGCCCGTCTCCGAATAGGCGGGGAACGTACAGACGCTGACTTCATAGAGAGGGTCCACGCGGGTGATCGTCCAGTGCACGGAGCCGTCGTCCTTCCAGTCGACCTCCTCGGCACCGATCTGGAAGCCGAAGCTGCACTGGCTGACGTCGCCGCGCTTGACGCGCTCGTACAGGTTGACGGCGTCGCCGTCCTTGGGATTGATCAGGATATCGCCCCACAGCCCGTGGCTGTCCTCCCGCAGCTGCAGCGTGCCGGCTGTGTTCCGGCCGAGCACCAGCGTGCTGTCGTGGTTGGTCAAGGCGCGGACATCGCCGCCCAGGGCATCCGCAAAGGCGCCCGGCGCGATGCTCTCGGACATCTGATCGCCCATGTCGTAGTTGCTGTTAAATACAGCGAAGTAGCCGGAGATGTGCAGCGCGCCGTCCTCCTCCCGCGTCTCGAACGCGGTCGGAATCGTGCGCAGAGTCCGCATCTCAGGGGTTTGTCTTTCCATTGTTGCCTTCCTTTCTCCGCAGGGGACAGCGTGCGGCGTTGGCGTTAAGGACCCACCAGCCCTTGCAGCGTTTGAAATAGGCGTTGCCGCAATAGCTCAGGGTCTGCCCGCAGACGATCCGCATGTCCTCGCGGTAGCTCGCGCACGGGCAGCTCAGCTTAAGATCCATTCCCGTCGCCTCCTGTCAGCTTGCTCTGGTTGCCGCTCTCGTCGTAGGGGATGTAGTTCTCGAGGACCTTGTACTCCTTGAGCCCCGCCGGCGGGAGATGCATCCGGTCACGCCACTCGTCGCCGCAAATGAAGCCGCGGTCCGCGCCTGCAAGCAGCAGGCTCGAGAGACCGGCGAGATCGTAGTCGAGGAGCGAGTAGTAGTTGAGCTGGATGTAATAATCGGGGGAGGTGATCAGGCAGCGCGTCATCTCCTGCTGGATCGTCTGCGCGATGGCGCGGACCTTCGTCTGGACGAAGTTGTTGTACTCGTCGCGCCGGAACTCGCCGACGCCCAGGAGGAATGCCGGCACGCCGACGACAGCGGCGACCGTGCGCTTGTCCATCTCGACCGTGTCTTTGATGGCGATATCGGCCAGGCTCAGCGGCCGGATCTGCTCCACCTCGAACTGCTCCGCGGGGATCAGCCAGGGCTGCCCGGGCGAGCTGGGCTTGACGTAGCTGTCCAGCAGCTTCTGCCGTCCCTCCGGGCTGGAGAATTCATCGGTCAGCGCGTCAACCTTAACGATGATCGACGGCTTCCACTCGGATGCCATGAACGCGTTCTCGGTCTTTTGCGCCTGTCGGAGATTCTTGGCGATGTCCCGCAGCGTCACGGTCACGCCCTGGCCCTTCCAGAGGTAGCGCGGATCCGGATTGTAGACGAAGTGCATCAGGTTCTCGGGGGACCGCGGCACGCCGTCGATCTGCACCCAATAGTCTCGCATGGAAATCCCCTCGGGGACCAGGCTCACGCGGTCGGCCGTGATCGGCTCCATGCTCTGCAGGAAGCCCTGGTAGGTGTGCGGCACGCAGATCGCGTTGCCGTGCCCGTAGAGCAGCATGTTCATCACGTTGGCGATCAGCCACTGGCTACGGTTCATGTTTTTCTCCGGCGTGATGTCCAGGACCCGGGAGAGCTCATTCTTGACGCGCTCGTCACCGTCCGGGGTGCTGCGCATCAGGTAGATCGTCATGCTGCCGATCAGCTCGGCGATGCGCAGGCACGCGGTCTGGATCTCGGGATTATCAGATAGCCGGGTGTAGCCCGGCACGCAGATGTCGCCGTCGTCGATCAGAGCCAGGTAGGATCCGGCGCTCGGCGTGCTCTGGGGCTTGTCTCGGGCCATCGGCCGGGCCTGGGGTTTTACTCTCAAATGGCATTACCTCCTTCAGATCGGGTGGCGGCGCTCCTGCGGAGGAGCGTCCTCAAACCATCCGGCGTTGGCGCTGCTGCGGTCGGTGTCGATCAGCAGCCTCACCGTCGCAAAAACGCTCGCGTCGAAGATGTCGATGCGGGTGTTGTCGCTGATTTTTTCATACTGGACCGCGTCGTCCGTTTTCTCGGCGGCGCGCACGTTTTGAACGCAATACTCATACGGCTCGGCGTGCAGGTAGTAGAGACAGCCCACTTTCGCCTTGTGTTCGATGTAGCGGAATCCTTCGCTTTTCTGCATGTAGAGCTGCGGCTGGTCCTGGATGCGGAAGCCCGCCTTCCGCATGGCGGTGTAGTAGGGCCGGGCGAATTTGCGGTCGTGGCCGACGCGCCGGATGTTGAAGCCCTCGCTCTTCCACTTGAGGAACTGCTTCACGGGCTCCGTCGGGTCCATGCTCGGCGTGTTCGGCATGTCCAGCCATCCGTCGTCGCGCCAGCCGAACAGCGGGATCTGATCCTTGTCCGCCTTTTCGGTCGCGGTCACGATCGGAAACCACGCGTGCGGGACCAGGACGAGCACGTCCTCCGGCGGCGTCCAGTCTGCCGTGGCGGCTAGCTTCGCCGGGATCTCGCCCGCGAGACACGCGGCCGTGAGGTCGTGCAGCTTGCTGAGGTCCGCGCCGCCGAACCAGGCCTTGACCAACCGCGTCAGTTGAGCCTGCGTCCAGTCATAGTGCGCGTCCGAGCGCCGGAACTCCTCAATGTCGAACCAGGCCTTGTAGCTGGAGACGAATCGGTTGAGCGACCGGGTGAAAAACTCTTTGCGCAGGCTCGGGTTGTGTTCGGCCTGCTCCGCCGCGGCGATCATGTCCGCCGGCCGGATCGTGATCCCATAGGCGGGATTACAGGCCCGGTGCACGGCCGGATTGAGGAAGTCGATGCTCCCGTCCGGCTGCTCCGGCGCCTGGGCCAGCAGGACGAAAGTGCGGTCCGCGGCCGGGCCGGTGATCGTCCCGCGGAGGATCCGCTCCATGTAGTCCCGGTGCGTCGCCGCGAAGCCCGTCCCGTCGTCGCCGGCGGTGAAGGTGCAGAGGATCAGCTTGTTGGAAAACGCCTTGCTGCCGTCGCGGAGTCTTGTGTAGGGGATCGCGTTTTTGTAAAGCTCCAGTTCGTCCAGGTGGACAAATTGCGCGTTGAACGAGTCGAAAAGCTCGGGCTTGAAGGCCAGGGTCTCCAGATCGATAAAGCCGTTCCAGATCTCGCCCTCGATGCTGTGGCCGAGCGAGCTGTCAAGCAGCCGGAGCTTCCCGGGCGGATTGTTGTCCGCCACCAGCCCCAAACGTTTGAAGTTGTAGACCAGCCAGTCGAAGCCCTCGAGTCCTTGTTTGAGCGATCCGGCGACCGTCTTGGCTTTGACGCCGCTCCGGCGGTACCAGAGCGCGAGTGCGGTCTGCAGCGCCTCCGCCCATACGGTTTTGACTGTTTTGCGAGGAGCGAAGATGTCGGCCTCGGTGAAGCGGCGCAGCTCGCTGCCCTTCTCATAAAAGCCGCAGATCGCATAGGTCGCGTACACATGCCAGGGCATGAGCTCCAGCGGCTGGCCGCGCAGGGGAGTGCCGTCGAGGCGCTCGCCCTGGGCGAACGAGAAAAGCCCAGTCATGATCTCCAGACAGAACTCCGGGAGCGCCGGACGGAAGTCCCAGCGGCCGCTGTCCAGATCGTCCAGGAAGCGCCGGCAACCGAGCCGCTGCATTTCCTCGATCCCGGGATCGCCGGCCACGTCCCGCGCATAGCGCAGGACCTGCTCCAGGTGCGGCGCCTTACTCATGTTCGGCCTCGGTGTCCAAGTTGGGCACAAGCGCGTCCCAGGCAGCAGCCCGGTCCTCGGCCAGCGCCTGGGCCTCGCCGGGCTCCAGGCTGTGGGCCTCCGGGGCCTCGTACTGCTCCACGCGCGCCGCGATCCGGTCGAGCCGGTCCACGATCAGGTCCTGCTCAGCGGGGCCGTCCGTCACGCCGCGCAGCCGGCGCAGGCTTTTCGGCGTGAGGCCCATGACCTCACGGTAGCCGAGGATCTCCCGGTCAAGCTGGGAGACGATCTGGTAGTGCGGATCGAGAAAGCTCGGCTTCCCGCCCGGCGGGGCGGTGGCCGCCCAGGCCTTCTCGGCGCGTGTCCGGCGGCGCTCGGCTTTCGCCAGGTCCTTGATCAGCGGGACAAAGGCTTCCTCATAAACGCCCAGCGCCTTAAGCTGCTGAGTGTAGACTTGTTCTCGCGTCATGGCTCTCCTCTCAAAGCAAAAGGGGCCAGGGTCCGAACATGCGGACTCTGGCCCCTTGGGCACGGGTCTCTGTTATTTCCGCGGCGCGATCAGGCCGCGTGCTTTTCTGGCCTTCGGCGTGAGCCCCAGCTCATCGCCGAGCGTCAGGATCTGCTTTGTCAGCCGGTCCTGCGCGGCCAGCCACTTGTTGCTGTCGTCGGGATCTCCTCGGGAGATCGCCGCCTGCACCAGGCTGCTGACGCGCAGGTATTCATTCTCCGCGAGGATGTACTTTGCCGCCACGTCGGCGTTGAGCTCGTCCAGCGTGCCCATGGCTTCCAGCCTGGGCGCCAGCTGCTCCCAGCGCTCCCGCAGCGTCCCCGACAAATACGCGGGGCAGGAGACGGCGCCGCCCATCAGTCGATCTGATACAGGAGGCGCGCCTGCAGCTGACGCAGCCGCTTCCCGTAATCTCTGCGGAGCTTCTCGCTTTCCGTCTGGCGGATTGCCTTGGACAGCCGTTTGCATTCGCGCACGGCATCCTCGCGCGGTATAGTCGGTGCTTTACTCATGAATCAGCACCGTCCTTCAGCCATTGTGTCCATATAGCTGTTCCGATGTTTGCCATCATGTTCGGCGGAACGGACATGCCAACGACATAGTGAGGATCTTCCGGCGAGAAGTCATAATCCTGCGGGAACGTACACACGTTGCGGTAGTCAGCCTCATTGAGGACCATTCCGTCAAAGCCGCGGTAATATGTTCCATGAGCAGTGATTGTGTCAGAAACGCGATCATCCTGACAGATTCGATTATTGAAGCCGGAGAAGATCCCGCGTTCACGCAGACAGATGTCTGCCATGCAGGTGTCGGATCGTTTTCGGAGAGCGATCATCTGCGCATAGATTCCCGGCTTCGGCTTGTTACCGTGAGGGGTTCTGACTTCTCCGAAGGGGATCAGCGGCTCGTCAAAACTGAGCGTCAATTTCGGGAAACCGCATCGGTTTGCTATAAAGAAGCAGCGTTCTCTTGATTGAGGAACGTTCATATTCGCCGCGTTCAGTCGAAAAAGTTGGACGGTATAACCGAGCTCGCGGAATCGCGCCAGGATCTCATTTACATATCCGCGGGCGTTGCCTTTGAGAAGGCCAGAGACGTTTTCCGCGATGCAGATCTTCGGCTGGAGTTTAGCTACCGTGTCCAGATATGTGAAGAACAGGTCGTCAAGCGTCTGCAGTTTCTGGCCTTCGTTGAATCGTTTAGCCTTTCCCCAGGTTTTCTCACGCTGGCCCGCCATACTGAACGAGGTGCACGGTGGAGATCCGTCCAGGATATCAAGAGCAAAAAGCTCAGGGGGTAGATGTGTGGAAGGTAGGTTATTGAACTCTCGCAGGTCCATCTCAAAGCTAAACCTCGGGTGAAGGTTCTTCTTGTAGAGGGAGTTCATGCGGGGGTCGATCTCAACGTTTCCGATCACTTCAAATCCGGCGCGCTTGTAGCCCATAGAGCTGCCGCCGCCGCAAGAGAAGGTCGAGAAAACGCGGACGGGCTTATCTTGACGGATGTCAGACAGATTCCATTTCCAGTCAAACATCCGAAACACCTCTTGTGTTAAAGCGGAAACCGCATCGAGGGCACTTGCAAGAGAATCGGGAATCAGAAAACTCGTCGAGATCTAATTCGTCATTACTTGAAATCTTTTGTGGGGGGGCGGAGTCGATTCGGTTACATTACCGTCGAGTTTCAGCCCAGCGGGGTCGAAGCCTGTCAGCTGGATATCAAAACCGGCAGCAGACAGTGCCTGCATCTCTCTGCGCAGCAAAGTCTCATCGGTCGGGGACTCCGCAAGCAGGTTGTCGGCGTGGACAAACGCTCGGCGCTGGATCTCGGAGAGGCCGTCGATCTCAATGCACGGGAATTCCGTGTCCCCGCGCTGCCGGGCCGCCAGGATGCGGCCGTGACCGTAGATCAGATTTCCGGCGGCGTCGATGCCGGCGGGCACGATCCGCCCGAACTCATCAAAGCTGTTGACCAGGCGGTCAAGCTGCGCCTGCGGATGCTGCTTCGCGTTTCCCTCGTAGGGGATCAGCTCGTCGATCTTTCTCCAGACGAGCCGAATCGTAGGTTCAGTCATGTCTCTGTGTCCTTTCTGTCTGCAGCGCAAAGCCTGGCCGGATCTATGCCCGGGAGGATAACGGGCCGGCACGCCGCGTGGCAAGCAGCGCTTCGATCCGGCGAGGCCGGCGCGCAGGCATTTCATTCCGCCGAAGCGTCGTGGCGCTGTGCGGAAAGCTCCGCCTGCTTTGCGTCCGGGACTCCCGTCCGCCGTATCGCGTCCGCGGCCTGCGCGCCGCGCATAAATCATTTGCTATTTAGTTCATATCCTCCGGCCATCCGGCCTGAGAAATTTCCGATTCCGAAAAATTTTCCGCGTGTGCTCGGACCA
>Ga0326511_10001149_pt1 | contig 22309 bp, 19 predicted proteins | sample 0_2496_0518_D_FD_203701 | JGI IMG/M metagenome (GOLD analysis project Ga0326511, IMG submission 203701) | Bovine rumen microbial communities from UC Davis, California, United States - 0_2496_0518 | ecosystem: Host-associated > Mammals > Digestive system > Stomach > Rumen | place: USA... | reverse complement strand
AATATCTTTGTCAGGGTATATGTCTTGCCGGAGCCTGCGCCAGCATTGATGTATGTTACGTTTCTCATTTCAGTCGTCCTTTAAGTATTGCGTGTGATGTTGCTATTTCGCATGGTTCTTTATCCTTATCGTCGTAGGAGAACTTCTTGGATGGGTTGAATACAGATTCGGAATTTTTGGTTACGGATATGATCTCTTTGGATTTTCCACTACCCGTTGGATGCTCTGTCACAGACAATGGGTAGAGTTTCAAATCTTCCTCTTTTGCATGATAGCAATCAGCTATGTTCTTTATGTCCATGGTCTCAGCCTCCTCGATATGTCCGCGTCGTATCTCATCCATGCGGAAGGTGTAGGAGTTTCTTATCTGCTGAATAAGAGGGGTTGCAGATTTGGCTGGGGTTATATGCCTGATGAGTTTGCTACCGTTAATCTCATCATAATTGCTCGTGATGAGCTGCTTGCGTGGCATGATGTAATAACCTACTGCTGCAACCTGCTTGTCAGGATACATCGTTGTTACGGCTTCACGATACAGTTCGAGCTGAATGGAGGTATTATTCTCAAGTTTTTGACCATAAGACTTGCTGTAAGACCACTTGAAGTCGAAGATGACATAACGACCTTCAGCATCAGTGAGGAGGAAGTCGATGCGAGCACCAAAACTGCCGATGGTATCTAACTGCAGTTGCTGCTTGCTGTCTTCGCCTGGCAGTGATATCTCACACGCTACAGGGGTAAGACGCAATCGATCCATAATGTCGATAAGACTCAGCATACTATCCTTGAGGTGGATGCGGAACTCAGCGAGTGAAGAGGCATTCTCAGGCAGGCGGAGTATGAGGCCTGTGGCATCGATGGAACTCTCGAGGCGCTGGTCGAACTCGTCTTCCGTCAGTTGGCGCATCAGATCAAAGTCTTTGTTTCCATCGCCTATGATATGCTCAAAGAAGTTGTGGGCTACAAGTCCGATGGTGTTGTGGGTGTTCTTGAGCTGTTCCTCATTGGGCTCATTGAGTTTGGCTACATACTGCACGACATAGTTGAACGGCAACTGGATGAGGGATTCAAGAGAGGAATTGCTTTCTTGCCTTCCTTTATAATCTATTTTGCCTAACTCCAGCGACGCGACTGGCGAGAACTGGTCAATGGCTGCTGTATGTTGCCCTGGCGTAAGCATAGGGAACAGAGAATCCTTATCACAAACGGGCAGGGAGACAGCCGCATGGCGTACTTCAGCAATCATGCTGTGCTCGCCGAGTCGTGTGGTGCCATTGTAGGCGGAGTGGACAAGGATTATGGTTTTGGCCTGTGAGAGTATGCGAAGGCGCTCACGGCGCTGGGTGGAGAGATGGGTGGCGAAATCAGGCAGGCTGACGCCATGGGCAAGGAGATAATCACGCTCATACTGTGTGAGGAAATCGTATGTGTCAGTGTCAACATCTTCATCCTGACAGTCGAGCCAAAGGATGGTGTTGGCAGGGGTGGCTATCTGCTTAACGTCATTCACTACGCAGAAGGCTCCGTTCTCTGTAGAGGTTAAGGCGTAGTTCATGGGACGGTAAATCTGGAGAACGAGTTTCTCGATGTCGCTATACTGAACTTTTTCGCCTGAGAGACTTTGCAAGGAGGTCTTGAAGGAGGAGATGAAGGTTTGCAGTTCATACAACTGTGCTTTCTTCTCAGCGGCAAGGTCATCATCGGCATAATGGCCGATTGCCCACTTATTGAGTGAGTCAAGATAGTCTGTCAGTTCACTCTTGCTGATACCATCGGAATAGTCATTGCGGACTGGGGAGAGGAATTTCATCTTATTGGCTCTGGCTTTAGGGGTGGCTTTGCCTTCCTTGTTGACAAACGGGAACTCATGGATGGTCTGCTCCCAGTCATCGCGCACTTCACGGTCCTCTCTCTCTTTTTTATCGCCAAAGCCTCCATTCTGAAGCAGCATCTTTGAGAGTTTGTATCTCAGAGCACCTGGTATGGGGCTCATAGGTAACTGGAGATAGGAGATGAGGTTACGGATATTCAGAGGACGAGAGAATATGCTCATGCCTAATTTGAAGAACTGCAGCAACTGGGGATTAGTCTGTGTGAGCGATGAGTGAACGAGCGGTTTGTCCCAGGTGTAGAGGATATGATTGAGGAAGACATTGTCGCGATTGATGACCACACTATCCTCAGGCATTGACTCTATCTGGGCGAACCATTCGTATGCCTCGTTGATATCATCAAAATCCACAACCTTTACCTTTGAGGTGTCGAGGGTTGCCTGATTCTCGTTGTCAAGAACCATCTTTGTTACCTTGACACCTTTATTATTATTAATAGAATCAAGCGTTTGCTGGATAAGGAATGGTATCTCACTCCAAGGGCAGTCAACCACAACCTCATCCACACAGTCGCTGAGTATATCGGCTGACTTGTAAGCATCGCAAACTCTTGCCCAAGCGTCGGCTATGCCATCGGAATGGAAATTCTGCTCTATGGTTGCCAAGACAGCCAGTTTCTCTGCCTTAGGGTCGTCACACCTGCCGTTCCAACCTGCGAGAATAAGACTGTCACGCCAAGCAAGCAGTTTGCCTGCAACACCTATCTTGTCAACACTGAAGGCGTTTTCGAACATGGTGCCGCTGATGCAAGATGTCATGGCGTTAAGATATTCTGCTTCACGCTCAACGTCGGACTGGACCTCGGTATGCAAGCCTGCCCTTAGTTCCAACTGATGTAACAGTCCCATAGGGCCGACATAGGTGGTGCCCATGAGATTAGTCTTACTGTTGACGAAAATCTCTCCGTCGTAGTATCTGCTGAAATGTATTGTCATCATGGTTGTTATGGTTGAAATTGTTTTAGTTGATGCAAAGTTATAAAAATAATCCAAAAGTGTGGGCAAGAAAATTGCAAAAATATAAGATTAAAATTTTATAGGTATATTTTCAAGGTCTGGGCGGAGAAAAAGTCTTACCTTTGCAACCGAATTCGAAAAACATAGTTACTAACCCTTAAAAAAAGAAAGGATCACGCTGATGAAGGAATTTGATTACAAGAAGTTTATGGAAATGAAAAATGCTGAGATGAAGCGCAGAGAGGAGAAGGTTGAGCGCTATTTCTACAAGAAGAAGGAACGTCAGGCTTACTACCACGCCGTGGGCGAGTCATGGGACGAGGAACAGGGACACATGGAGGTGTTCATACACTTCAGCGACGAGGATGTGGAGCGCATCAAGGAGCTGATGGTGGAGGCTGCAAACCTGGACGAGGGCTGCGAGCCTGTGAGCTTATGGCAGGAGGCGGAGAAGGAACTGTCGTACTCGGAACTGTGCGAGAGGAACGAGGAGCTGCAGAGGCTACTGGGCGACCGTCTGGAGGGAACGAACATCTGTGCCGACAGCATCAACTTCGACGAGAGGATATACTTCTACACCTTCAGCATAGTGGGCTACGACTACAAGGAGAATAAGGTGACTGGGCCTGTGGAGAGGGAGATAATGCTGAGCGACGAGCAGTATCTGACGCTGCTGAAGATGCAGGTGAACGACCGCAAGGGCTTCACGTTTAACACGCTGATGAAGAGGAACCCTGAACTGGCGGCGGAGCTGAACAGGCAGATTACCTGCTATGAACCATACACCATTCTCTTTGACGAGGTGAGAAGGGATGCAGAGATTGTTGACGGTCCGATGGATGCCAACTGCGTGCTGTATGAGAGCGAGGATGACGAGGACAGGCTGTATCACGTCATAGCTGATGCCCAGCACGGCAAACTGGAGATAATAGAGGAGGAGCTGAAGGATGGCGACTTCGCCAATGAGCACCGCCTCTACGTGACTGACGCCGTGAGGGTGATGAAGGCTATGGGAAGCATCACCTACGATGAGATGCTGGTGAAGATGAAGGACCGATTCGGCTCTGAGTCATGCTTTGCCGACATAAGGCAGTGGCTGGACAGCAAGGGGATTAAGTATAGAGTTTAGAGTTTAGAGTTGAGAGTTGAGAGGTTAACGGTTAAAGATTAACGGTTAAAGGTTAATATATAATGTATAAGGGAATAGGCACTGCCCTGAATGGGGGCGGTGCCTAATGTGTTAAATAAAATGTTAAAGGGGAGGAAGGATTTGGTTTTCTCGGTTTTTTTTCATACCTTTGCATACGCTTTTCGGAAGAAGGGCTTAGATCTTTGATTTTTGATAGCATCCAGAGTCAGCCACAGAGCTGCTCCAACCGAGCGCCATATCGCCACGGTGGGAAAATGATGCGAGTTAACAGGATTATTATTAACAGTTAATTAAAATAAGAATATGGGTAATCAGATTTTTGGTATGCAGAGAGTAGCTAACGGTCACAGACTGGTGGCAAGTGAGTATGTGAGTTATGGTCATCCTGACAAGATAGCTGACCAGATAGCTGACGCTATACTGGACGAGCACCTGAGGCAGGACGAGAACGTGAGGGCTGGCATAGAGGTAATGGTGAAGGACAGCAAGGTGGTGCTGGGCGGAGAGGTGAACTCTCTGGCTACGGTGGACCACGAGGCTGTGGTAAGGAGGGTATATGGCGAACTGCACTTTCCTGCTGACCACCACCTGGCTCCTGAGGAGATAGAGGTGGTGAACCTGATAGGCAAGCAGTCGGAGGAGATACACAGCGGTGTGGACAGGGACGACAGCATAGGAGCTGGCGACCAGGGATTCATGGTGGGCTATGCTTCGAGCGAGACGGAGGTGTATATGCCTCTGGGACACCACATAGCGAAGAGGATATGCCAATATGTGGCGGAGAGAGAAATGTGGGGACCTGACACGAAGTCGCAGGTGATAGTGGAATATGACGAGAAAGGCAAGGCGACGGCTATTCACAGCATACTGGTATCGACCATGCACAGGGGCGAGCTGGAGGAGGTGCGCAAGGGAGTGACCCGAGCGATAGAAGACAACCTGGTGGGCCTGGAGAAGGAGATATATGAGAGGTTTATCAAGGACAAGGGTGTGAAGACGGACGTTAACCCATGCGGCTCATGGCAGACGGGCGGACCAGTATCGGACTGTGGCATAACGGGCAGGAAACTGGTGGTGGACGCTTATGGGGGCTATTGCAACATAGGTGGTGGAAACTATTCGGGGAAGGACTTCTCGAAGGTGGACCGATCTGGTGCCTACATGGCTCGCTACATAGCGAAGAACATAGTGGCGACCGGCATGACTGAAACGGCGAAGGTGACACTGGCATACATGATTGGCATAGCGGAGCCCTGTTCGCTGGAGATAGAGATGAACCGTAACGCGCAGAAGGTGCCTGAGATAAAGGAATGGATAGCGAAAAGGCTGGACCTGACTCCTAAGGGCATAATGGAGTATCTGGAAGGAAAGAAGCCACGATTCTATGCTACCTCTAAATATGGTCACTATGGCTACAAGGAGGCTGGCCATGAAGGAAGGAAATGGGAGGAAACAGACCTGGTGGAGGAAATGAGGAGAGCGTTAAGACTGCCCCGATTGGGAGGGTTAATGGTTAATGGATAATGGTTAAAGGTTCAAACGCGCTGAAGCGCTAGTTCAAGAAAGTTCAAGTCGCGCTGAAGCGCTGGTTCAAGGGGTTCAAACGCGCTGAAACGCTGGTTAAAGGGGTTCAAACGCGCTGAAGCGCTAGTTCAAAAGAGTTTAAACTAAATGCGAAAAATATGAGGAGAATTGAAATTGATATACATGAGTACATGGCTGCCGCGGAGGCGGAGTATAGGATACTGGACAGTAAGGCGGAAAAGTATTTCTATAACCAAAAGGTGAGGAAGGCATACTATTATGCGGACGGATACGACATAGATGATAGCGAGATGCCACACTCTGCGTTTCTGAACTTCAGCGACGAGGAGGTGGAGCGCATCAAGACGCTGATAGTGGAGGCTGCGAACGAGGACAGGGACTGCGAACCTGTAACAACATGGCAGGAGGCGGAGAAGAGACTGTCATATCAGGAGCTGTGTGGGAGGACTAATGCCCTGGGGAGGCTGCTGGGCGACCGTCTGGAGGAGGTTAGCCTCGACGCGAGAACGATAGGCTGGGACGAGAGAATGTATTTCTACAGGTTTAGCGTAATAGAATATAACGCTATGACGGGAAAGGTGAAGAAGCCCAAGCGTAAGGACATGCTGCTGACTGACGAACAGTATCTTACCCTGCTGAAAATGCAAGTGCGAGACCTTAAGAACTTCAACTTCAATAAGCTGGTGAGAGAGGACGTGGAACTGGCGAAGGTGCTACTCAATCAGGTGCCTCTGGCGCCATGCCTCATTCTCTTTGACGAGGTGAGAGAGGACGCGGAACTGGTTCAAACGCGCTAAAGCGCTAGTTCAAAAGAGTGAAAATGGAAATTACGATTGAGATATTGCAGAGGAAGTTTGAAGAATACAATGGTGTATACTTTGATTATGCGTTGCCGTGGCCTGAGTTCGGACTGCTGAAATCATATATGACCTGCGGTTACTTCTCATGCAAGAAGCTGGTGGGCAAACGGCGCATGAGGGGGCAAAGGATAGAGGTGACGTGCTATTTTGACTGGGACGAGGAGGAACTGAAGAATGTTATCCTTCATGAAATGATTCACTACTATCTGGGGTATAAACACATTGACAACAGTCTGTCGCACGGTGAGGAGTTTATGAAAATGGCGAATGAGTTTAATGAGAAATACAATCTCAAGATCAGCGTGACAACAGATTGCCACAACTTCAAACGGGCCAAGAATGCTCCAAAATTGCTATGGAAGCTGGTGAAGTTAGTGAGCTAGGAGGAATCAAGCTCCGAGCCTGCTCGGAGGACAATTGAGAATGAGCTATTGCTTTTTCTTCTTCTGTTCAACTTTGTGTCGGGCTTGTTCGTAAGTTCTTAACTCATGCTCCATCATGGCTTTAGCAAGTGGTGTTTGTGAAGACTCTATTACCTTATGCAAACATGGTGCTTCTTCTATTTGCTTCGCTACATGGCCTAACGTATTCGCATATTCTATACTACTGGAAAGTGTTTTACCTGAAATGTCAATAAAATCAGGTTTTACATTCTTTTTGCTGTTTTTCTTTTCTTTATTATTATTAGCCATATGAATATATATTTTTGTGCAAATGTACAAAAGTAATTTGGATAATCCAATTTTTTTTCTTATATTTGCAATAAATTTTTTATCGAGATGAAAGAGATTGACTGGTTAAAAAAAGGTCTGGAGCATTACAACAACAAAGAGTATGAGCAGGCTGTGGAGTGTTTTCGCAAGGGTGACAAGGCTGGCGATAGCGAATGTACTGTAAACCTTGGAATGTGCTACTACTGGGGTTGGGGTGTGAAACCTGATATACAAAATTCAGCCTACTATGATGAGAAGGCTGCCAAGGCTGGCAACGATATGGGTATGTTTCACACAGGACTGAATTATGAGTATGGTTATGGTGTGCCCCAAAACATAGAAAAAGCTATATACTGGTTGGAAAAGGCGGTGGAAGAAGGCTATCCTGCTGCTGGCGGAGAACTTGGTGCTCTGTATTATAATGGTGAGTATGTGGAGAAGGATATGAAAAAATCTTTCTACTATTATAAAAAAGGTGTGGAGGCTGGTAACAACCTATCGAAACTATGGCTTGCTACATTTTACGAAAACGGCATAGTGGTAGAAAAAGACCTTGACAGGGCTAAAATTATGGCACAAGAGGCTTATGACTATTACTATGATAAAGCCGTGACTAACGATGATTCTGATGCACAATACAGACTGGGCACTATCTATTCATCAGGAATGCCCCTCATAAGTATAGACCAAGACTACAAACAGACTGCAGAATGGTATACTAAGGCTGCAGCGAATGGTGACACATCAGCACAGAACGACCTGGGGTGCATGTATAACTTTGGCTTGGGAGTGGCACAAGACTACGAAAAGGCATTCTATTGGTTTAAGTTGGCTGCAGACAAGGGTATAGTGGAGGCTCTTAGCAATGTTGGGAATTCTTATTTCTTAGGACGTGGCACGGAGCAAGACTACAGCAAGTCTGCCAAATACCATACCGAAGCTGCATCTCTAGGGTATGCTTCCAGTCAGGAGGTTCTAGGAGAGTTGTATCTTGAGGGCAAGGGTGTGGTAAAAAACTACACTAAGGCTGTGTATTGGCTGAAAGAGGCATGCAAGAATGGAGATAGATATGCCCATAATGTTTTGGGCAACTGCTATAAAAACGGACAAGGTGTGGAAAAGGATGACAAGGAGGCATTTGAACTCTTCAAGAGGGGAGCTGAACTAGATGACCTCGCATCAAAAATATCATTAGCGGAATGCTATATAGAAGAATGTGGCACCGCATACAATCTGAAACTGGCTGCAGAAATATTGGAAGCCGTTTGCAATGACGAACGGGAATACACTGAGAACCTTGTAAGCTTCGTTTCACGCAAGGACAGATGCGGTCGCGTTTTTAATGAAAATCCTCTTGACGAGGTGAATATGAAATTCTACGCTGAAGCATACTACCTGCTGGGCAAACTGTACTATGCTGACAAGGGCAAGGACGGAGCGAGCGCCACGAAGGCGATTGCCATGCTGAGAACAGCGGAGAAACTGGGATATAAGGACGAGGAAATGCCTCCTAAGATGCTGATAGAGAAGATAATGAGCGAGACGGAGGAGGCTGAAGTGAAGGAGGCTACAGACTGCTTCGTGGAGGTGAGAGAGCGCAACGGGCTGAAAGGCGAACGCTACGAGGTGGTGCTGCACCATGCCGACGGAGATGAGGATGTGGTGGGCTTTAAGGGCAGAAACAAGTTTCTGTACATCATGGCTCTGATGACAACCCGTAAAGGCAAGGAGGCTGGCGGACTGACTACCATACACTTTGACCTGATGCGCGAAAGACTGGCACAACTGGTGCAGGACTGCAAGGTGAACGTGAATGGATATAAGGAGTGGATAGACGAGTTTCTGTATGACTCACAAATAGAGAGGGACGAGAATAACAGAAGGAGAATATGCATGAGGAGAACGGCAAGCAAATACTCGAATGCATCACACGGAGCTAACAATGTAATCAGGCAATGGTGCAGGACGGAGGATGAATACGAAATATTCGGACTGAGGAGCACTAGAGGACGATTTGCTATGACAACAATAGCTCTGGAGCCTGAGCAGATAATACTGCCCGAGGCGCTGCTGGACTTCATGGAAAACCTGCCCACAAAGAAGGAACTGGAAAACTATAAGGTGGAGAGAGTGAAGTTTGTTTCCTATTAGGTTATGCGGAGAGAACAGGAGATTCATTAACTCAAGTGCATGAAACTACCTGATTTACAATGAAGTGATTATCAGATATTTGCACTCTCCCACCCTTTCGTTTTCCTTCATTTTCTACGTTGTTCTACCCCCGAACTTGGAACCTTTGGCTGTTCCTTTTTTTATGTTTAATTTTGCATTTGAAATCGGATGGAACCCCATGGGAACCTACCATTTTTAGGAAGCTTGTTAAGGGCTGTTACTTTTTCGAAGGGCAAAATTAACAATATTTTTTTATATAGCCAAATGATTCAGATAAAATTTTCTATTAGACCTTACATCAAAGGCTCATCAGGACAGGTGGGCCTCAGGGTACGTTGGAACCAGAGTAAGTACGAAGTATCATTCTTCACACATGTTTGGGCTGATCCTGAGAAATGGGACTCAGACTTACAGCGTGCTAAAAGGGGAACTATCCATGAAGTACGTGGAAAGCAATTCTCTCATTCCGACATAAACCAGGCTATTGCAGAGTACAGGGAAGAAATCGAGGGCGTCTTTGACAAGTGTGCTCTGCGTAATGTTGTACCAACAGTAGATGCATTAAAGGAGATGGTTAATGAGGCTCTTGGTCGTGGACAAGGTAGCACTGAGCCTATTGTCATAGAGAAGAAAAAGTCGATGAAGGAAATGATTGACTGGTTCCTGGAGGAATGCGGTCGCGAGAAGAACTGGAATGGCCTTGCAAAAGAAAAGTACACACAGGCTTTTCAGCATATAACTTCAGCTAACCCACATATTCGTCCAGATAAAATAACAGTAGAGCACATGTATAAACTACGTCAGTGGTACATCAGTAAGAAGTATCGCAACCGTACTATAAACAAGCAGGTAACGATGCTAAAGAGTTTCTTAAAGTGGATAGATACTAAAGAAGGATATAATGTGCCATCAGCTGTTCTAAACTTTGAGACAAACCTCAAGGTTCTACCCAAAACAGTTACTTTTCTTCATTACGACGAACTACTGCACTTCGCTCACTATGAATTTGAGAATGATGAGAGCGGACGTCTTACCCGTGCTCGCGACTACTGGTGCTTTATGGCATTCACAAGTCTAAGAATCTCAGATCTTATGCAACTGAAAAATGTACATCTTCTGGATGGACGTATTGAGATGTATGCTCAAAAAACAGGTGAACATCTGTATATTCCTTTGACAGAAGAGGCACTAGCTATCATAGACAAGTATGCAGACAAGTCAGCCAAAGATGGGCTTGTATTTGACATACCAAGTGCACAGAAGCTAAATGATGCTATCAAAGATGCAGCTAAGGCTGCAGGCTTGGATAGAGTAATCACAGAAGTCTATTACATCGGAACAGAGAGAATGGAGAAATCCCGCAAGTTTAGCGACATAATCTCCAACCATGATGCTCGTAGGACTTTTGTCTCTTGTTCGTTGGCAATGGGAATACCAGCTGAGACCGTTATGAAGTGCACTGGCCATAAATCATATAACACAATGAAGCCCTATATTGAAACTGCCTGCGAAACACAGGCTTTGCAAATGGAGAAGTGGAACAAAAATCAGTATCGAAGCAGAATTATAAATCTACTTGATGATGTTAGCGAAACTTTTTTAAAGGAACTTCTTGTTGACATACAGGAACGATTATCTAAGGCTGAGTAGCATTGCGATACAATTATAAATATAGCACACCTGGAACAAGTAAGTTTAGCAAGCGTTATACACCCACAGTATAACGCTTTTTTTTTGAAATGTTTATTGGATTGCAATGGATTCATTTATTGAGTTTATTGATTCGTTTATTGAGTTTATTGTACATTGTGAGTATAGTAATCTCGAAATACCTTTGCACTATCAAAATTAAAACAATAAGCAATATGGAATATAACACAATTATGGCAATGCCTCCAGAAGAGTTCTTCGATAGACTCAAAGAATGCTTCGCTGAAGCAGTCTTCTCACCTGAGCAGGTGGAAGGAGTAAAAGTTAAGAAACATTATGTATATGGCATCCAAGGTCTGTGTGACTTGCTGGGTTGCAGCCAAACTACTGCTCACCGTATAAAGAGTAGTGGTGTGATTGATGCCGCAATAGCTCAAAACGGCAAGACCATTGTCATCGATGCCGACCTCTGTGTTGACCTCCTCAAAGTAAGAAAGAAGTTATCACATCGTAAGTAATAATGTGCACGCGAGGAATAGCACGTAATGACTATTAATCATGTCAAAGATAGATCATGACAAATACTACACCCCAAAACGTCCCCCCCATAAGGAGAGAAATTACAATATCGCAGTTAAAGGTGTTACAGCTTTTCTTATAGTAGATATGGTTGTATCTGTTGCAATCTTTGCTGTTTTTCGTCCTGACAAGTTTAAACAGGTCGTAAGATGGCTTAAAAGTTTAAGTAAAAAAAATGAAGAAGGATGAAAGTTGGTTTTAGAATTTTAGGTATGGGTGCAAATTTATCCTGTAGCCTTAATGAGCTGTCTCAGACTGTTATTCTCTCAATAGTGGCGATACCCTCTGTGTTATATTGGTATTTTAGCGGTAAGGCTATCTACAAGAAACTGACAAGTTCCAGCAACGAAGTAAAAAACGACAAAGGAGAATCGCAATCTAGTACACAAGCACAGAAGGCGATCGATATAAAAGGAGACTATGCTGATCCCAGTGAAGGACAACTACTAGGTGAGTTAGTCTATAAGGAAGATATAGTAATGTGGTATGGTACGCCAGGATCTGGTAAAACATCGGCTGCTTTTCAATTGGCTATTGACTTATCCCTCGGCAATCGTTCAAAGCTCACTCTTCCTGAAATTGATTCTGGTTTACATAATCCTGAACATATCATCTATTATGATATGGAAATGGACGTTAACGACTATGAAATCTTCTTTGGATTATACGACCGCAGTCAACTTTCAAATATTGACTTCTATCTCGGAAATTACTTCGCAAATCCGGAAATGTTCGTCAAAGATGTTGAGAAGAAGCTTTTAGCTTGTAATGGAGATACCGTTGTTTTCGTAGATAACGCTTCATGCATTGGAATCACATTGAATGCAGACGTAATCCGACAGTTATTTCTGGGAGATTTCAAGAAAATTCAAAAGGATTCCAAGAAAAGAGGATTTACAGTGACATTCGTTGTTATTGCACATACGAATAAGGAGCAAAAACTCCATGGTTCCAGCAATCTCGCAAACTTCTGCTCAACCATGTTGAAGATGGAAAGGGTTCCCAATGAGAACTGCACTATTCTACATGTAGAGAAGAACCGCAAATATGGTGCTATGCAGGATAAGAAGTTCAAACTAAATTTTTGCACAATAGATGGTCATAAGGGCTTCGTTAATGTTGGCGAAATAAAGCAGAGCAAGCATGAGTCTCCTGAGAAGGGGGCAAACAATAACGAACCCATGTTTGGCTCATATACTCTTTCTCAGGCAAAAGAGATATATGAGTTAAGCCAAAAGAGGAAACCTAATCCAAAAGGAGAAGGAACTCTTCAATATAGCTTAAGAGATATTGCCGAAGCTGCAAGTTTCAAGATAAGCCATACCAAGGTTGGTGAATTAATCCGTCAATACGAAGCTTATAATGCAAAGAATTCATCTCCAGAATCTGAGTCTGACGAATATAATGAATATGAAGAGGTGGAGTAACTGATCTTTGGACGATTTAAGTGGGGCGTATCAAAATAGGATACGCCCCACTTTTTTACCTCCCCCACCCTAGCTATTACTACAGATCACTAGCAGCAGTACCAAGTGAGAGGCCTTCGAACATGAACATTCGTCTATACTTGATTGATAATATCGCTCGCAGAGTATCGCTGTAGCGCACCGACGATAGCGCGCGGAGCGCATGAAGAGTACCGCTCATAGCGCTATCGAAGGACACTCCGTCAGCGTCGTGGCGCAATGGGAGTACCATAGTCTGACGGGGTGTCCTTTTCATTCATATGTCACCTGTATCCCTTGCGCATGGATGGTCCTATCAAGTTGATATGGTGCGAGCCGTTGAAGAGCCGGTCGAGCATGGCATCAGCGAACGAGTTCTCGGCGATGTACTCATACCAAATCTCCACGGGTAGCCGTAGGGACACAATGAGCGACTTCTTCTCATAGCGGTCCACTACGAGCGTCAGCAGTATGGCGCGTATGTCAGAGGTCATTGTCTACATGCCGAAGTCATCCAATATGAGGAGATCTATTTTGCTGAGTTTGTTCAGCAGTTTCTCCGACGTGCCATCCAGATAGACCTGCTTCATGACGTGCACGAAGTGGTTCATATTGAGATAGAGCGTCTTTAGCCCGATAGAGCATGCCTGATGTGCCAGGGCAGAGATTGCGGAGGACTTCCCCGCCCCCGTGATACATGTAACGAGCGCATTCTCAGCACGTCTGACGAAGATGCAGTCCGAGAGAGTTTCCCACTTGTCGCGTGTGAGATTCCTCTCTGCATACAACCACCTCGACCTGTTCCACGTCCAAGAATACCTTCACCATCTGTCCGACGTACTTGAATGGGACGCTGTACATGTGACGCTCTGCACCCACATAGACATGGTATATGCCTGTCTGCTTTACCTCCTTGCGGTAGTGAAAGCGGTACTCTGAGAGCGCTACTATCACTTGATGAAGTCTACCTGTAAAATTCAAGCGTAAAAAGCCTGTTATTTTTTACGCTTTTCTTGTCAAGCAACCCCATACTTTTACAATAAGCTTTACACACGTCGCGCCATATAAATACAGGGAATTCAAAGACTTTGTAAAATGTAAACATCAAAGCTGGAGGTGGAGGTATATGGTCTAAAACGCCTATGCATAAGTTCTCCTTTTACATCATTTGTAGATTTAGGAAAAAGTAAGGACACCACTGTCGATGTCCTTACAAAATTCTTATCGCCTTAATACCATGTAACTTAGCTCCAGCACATGGAATTAATTTAGTCAGGTCTATAGCTTTAGCAGTTTTATTAAGTCCAAGATCGTCATATATCTTCTGTAGCTTTTCCTTGGCTTCAGCCTTACTATACACCGCACCACTTAAGAAAACCTTCTTAATCTCATTCACGATGTTAGGTAGAGAGTTCTGGCTTTTAAGTTCATTGTCAAGTTTAGTTGAGTTATAGCCCAAAGTCTTGATTCGCTCTAATGGCAATTGGTTAAAATAGACCGCGATATCCTGATAACCTTCCTTATGTAGCATTTCGAAGAGAGCATCTTTATGTTGAGGATACTTCGTGAATGCGTCATATAAGAGATGAATCTTGTTCGCTACAGTAGTCTGATTCTGCAGAGCCTGTCTTATTTGCTCTACCTCTTGTGGATAGGTTGGTGTTGCCATGGTTGAACGAATAATGTAAGACTTGTAATTCTTGACAATATTATGCTCATAATCATCTGACAGGACTAGTAGAGGGTTTACTACCGGCTTACCTCCAGATGTTGTCAGGTAACATTCATTGGGAGACTGATTCATGTAAGCCTGGAGATTAGATAGTTGAAGATCCTTCAAACTAGTTGGTGCACTTAGCCAAAGCTCTATTAGATCTTGACTAGTCTTGAGTTTCTGTTGTTTATAGGCATTATACTCTGCATCACTTATACTCTGTTTGTTGTTCACATAGAATATATGTACAGTTTTCCTGAAGAAATTTGACTGGAGTCTTTGCCTGCCAACAATCTGTACTATATCTGTCCCTATGTCGTATGACAGACAGGACACGTTGTAGTTAGCCACGACAAAGGTTGAAGCACTCTGACTATAAAAGTCCACACCCTCAAAAGCAGTTCTGGTAACGAAAGTCCAGGTTGTATGAGGCTCTCCCTGTTTTGGAATTGTTGTTATAATTCCCAGTCTTCTATCAACCTCTCTTAGTTTCTGACTATTCGCAGGAGTATTAGCACAGATAACCGTCACATCAGAAGGATTGATAAGGTTATGTTTGTTAATGTAATAGTTCAGGATAGTACATATATCTCTAACGCTGTTAAGAAAAATTACGGCCTCATAACTATATGCTACGGCACCATCACCATACTCTATGTGGTCAAAAATATTCCTTCCAGAATGATCACTATGTGTCTGGTAGTACTTGTAGATTTTATCAAAGGCATCTTTAGACCCTTTACAGGTGTCGGACTTAACATCAGCGGGCCTTACTCCATCCCAGTCTAAGGTTAGATATTGAACAGAGTTCTTGAATAAAGGAATCTGTTCTAGATAACTCTGCATTGGTGTAGCTGAGATAAACAGTACTGTGTCATAGGTAAAGAGCCTAACGAGAAAGTCTGATAGAGTAGAGTTCAGAGTGTCCTCTTTCAGTTTAATGTCCTTAATGAGACAGTGGCACTCATCAACTACTATTCGGTTGACTAAACTTCTAATGTCAAAATTTAGGCTCTGCTCCAGCATATCACATAAGGTTGAGAAAGAGTCATATGTCACTAAGAGCTTTACAGGTTTCTTAGCCTGGTATCTTCCACGTAGATAGTTCTCTAAGTCTTGTTTTAGTGCCTGAAGGCTCTTTGTTCTGTCAAAATAGAAGCAGACTTCATCATTGATGTTCATCTGTTCTAATTTGTTCCTTAGAAGCATTATTCTAGGCGAACATAGGATTACATTTTCATCATTGACTAAGCTCCATGTCGTGAAACCACAGCCAGTCACACTTTTATTGATTACTGTCTTGCCAATTGGCAGATATTGGCTAATTGTAAAACTACCATCATCATTAACCCAGTCTGTAATGTAATTTATGCCTGGATCAATTTTAATAACTTTTTCTTTTGTCATATTAATTATATTGGGGTCATTTTTATTTTCATCAAAAATTTTTGAACTATCCCCATCACATATTAGGATACTAGACTATATGGTGTCTTTTTCACTAAATTTGGAATTTTTACTATATAAAAAGAAGAATTCAGAAAAATAACTCCCTTAATGTTTCGTTATCTACCGACCGAAAGGAGGGGGATAACGCGAGAATTAAAGGTTAAATGTTAGTTTCTCGTCGGGGTTGCCCTCGTCATGCCACTCCGCTATCGCTCCGTTTCATTCCTCGCCCATCCATGCCGCCCCGACGAGCGAAGCGAGGAGTAAAGCTAAATCCTCATATCATTCTTCGCCAAGCTAAAGCTAGTCTAAGAATGATAAGCCATAATCCCCATTATCATGGAGATATATTTCTTTCAATGATAGCCGGAAGGCGTCTAAAGACACCTTCATGTCTTTAATCCAGGATGATATTTTTATTCTTTTCTTTCAATGAATAATCGGTATGAAGTCCAACCCACTTCGCTTCGCTCAGTGCCTTCCCTCTTGTCTTCCACTTCGTTCCAGCCAAGCCAGGACTTCATACAATCAACCCAGAACTTTTCCTCAGACCTCGCTTCGCTTCGGTCCTCGTCAAAACTTCTCTTTTTTCAATCAAAAATAAGGAAAATTCTTCAAAACCCTCTCTGAAATGATGATTTGGGAAGTTTAGAAAGGCTTGAAGCCTAATACATGAATGTAAGACAGATTTAACCGTCTTACATGATAAAAATATGAATATAAAGTTAAAATTAAAAGAGAACAAGTCAGCCCCCCAGTCATCTGGTGGGCTGCTATCAGGGGTAATTTATCGGTACACGCTGAATACTCCTGGTATTGATTGTGGTAAGGTCTATATCGGCCATACCATGCATGAGCATCAAAGGAAGAGACAGTGGAACAATCTTCATAACTCCAGATATGGTGGTGATAAGATTCAAAATGCTAGAGCCAAATATGGAGTGAAGGATTGGAACTATGACGTTCTCGAAACTCTCACAGCAGCAACCGAGGAAGACCTACGTGCTAAACTAAGACAGAGAGAAACTTACTGGATTACTAAAGAGTTCGCTGACACGAACGGCTTTAACTCCTGCAAAGGCTCTGGTATGCAGGGAAAGCATCACACCGCCCATAGCAAGCAACTGATTTCCCAAAATCACAGGAGTTATCAGACTGCCAATGCAAAGACTAAAATCTCTTCTTCTATGAAAGGTCGTGTTGTGTCTCAGGCTACGAAGAGTAAAATTTCTGCTGGAAATAAAGGCAAGAAACGAACTCCTGCTCAGAACCAGGCACAGAGTAAACGACTGAAAGGAATTGAGCCAAAGGCGGCTTCTGCAGGACTACAAGCTTACATCAAAAAGAACGGGCATGGACCGACGCTAGGTATTCAGCAATCCGCTCAGGCTAGAGCCAATATGAAGAAAGCTCAGCAAAGCAGAGGTACAATAACGTATGCCATCTTCCCTGACGCTCATGAAGAACAATTCCCCACTATGTTAGACGCTGCTAAGGCTACAGGTCATATGGTAGGTTCTGTAGCTAATGCTATCAAGTCTGGTGGGAAAACAAAGAAAGGGTTCAAATTCCATGTTTGAAAACCTATTGAACATAGCGATGGGCGATATTGCAACCTATCAAGAGGGAACTGTTTCCCAATCGCTTAATGAAGAACACTCCAGTGAAGAAGATTTGGAGTTGAAGGTACTGGAGGAACACTTTGGCACCTTGAAGAACGGAAAGGTTATCAGTATCTCTTTGCAGGAATTGCTGAAAATATTACCTCGGAAGAGACAGAGAAGTGATGCTTACAAAGGACTGATAACGAAATTAACCAAGAGAGGTGTTAAACTTAATATCACCTCACATAAAAAAAGTAATAAAAATGATAGTAAATTTGACTCAAACAGTAAATCCAAAAACTAAGAAAGGCTTCTTAATTAACTTCGAGTATGTGAATCTTGACAGACCTGAACAGCTTATAATAGACGATATTCAAGACATCTTGGACAAGTATATCGAGGGTTGGTATAAGGTTAGTGACTTCAAATGGATCTCTGCTGACAAGTTTTCACTCACGATTGAACGTACCGACCATGAGGTTTATATTTTGGGTGACGAGATGATTGGCAAAGAGGATATGAAACTGCTTAGTGGTTTGAGAGATGATACCTTCGATCCGATAAATGGAAATCCCCTAATAGGACCGCTAGTGCCTTGGTACGACAACCAGTTCCACGCTCCGACGGACGCATTTGAGTGTCTCTATGAAAAAGAGCAAGATGTGGTGGCTGGTGTGAAGTGTAATATTAAGGTCTACCCAACGGAGAAGGATTTGAAGATTGAGGTAGAGTTTAAGTAAAAAAGAAAATGTACCCAAAAGTGGTACATTTTCTTTTTACATTCAAACAATTCAAGATATGACGACTAGTATGTAATAGTTCTCTCCACTATCTCATCCCAATCTTGCTTGTTATCATTAACTTTCACACAATATATCCAGTTTCCTTTGGAATCATACTTGTAGGACAACGTTCTTGTGTTTTTTCCTCCCAATAAGACATCCACAAAAATCTTTGCCTCTAGTCCCTTAGCATTGTACTTGTACGTTGTCGTAGCAAAACCTCCTTCAATACTGATTAACTTTCCTGATTGATTATATTTATAATGACCAACTACAAGATCTCCTTCCCATTTTACAAGGCGATTATTTGTAAAATGCTTCTTGGTTTCTTCTTTGCCATCCTTATTATATTCAATCTCGACACACCTAATTCCATTGTAAGTCCGTTTCCACATCCTTAGTATCTCACCATTATTATTGGTGCGTTTAACAACAGAAAGTTTCCCTTTTAAGTATGTATAAGTAAAAGCCTCACCTTTATCATTCTCAACTTTTACAAGTTGTCCTTGAGTGTTGTAATTATATGACTGGGTGCTTTTATTTATTACTGACTCTACGATTTTACCCTTAGTGTCAAAATTATAGATTTCTTCTGATTTGATTTCTCCTTTGGTTGTTTCTCCAAAGGCTGTCTTCCCTTCATACGTAGCGACCTTTAATGTTTTTGCTCCTGACGCATTGAATGACTTTGAAGTTTGAGCAGTAGGATATTCTTCTGCATAAAGAATCACAGATAAGGAGGAGAGAAAAAATGTAAATAGATATTTGAACATATTATTATTTTTTATTTTGAAATATTGAACGCCCTTCTTCATTGACTTATACAAATTACTATTTTCACATTACTCTTATGGTTCACTTGTTACTTTATATGCATTTTTAAAATCAATCTCGGAATAGTATGCCCCCTCATTTTCGTCCCAGGAGAAATAGCCACTTAGTACTCGTGCAGCTTCAGATTTCCTATTTTCAAGGGTATTGATGGAAATAGAAACACTATATTTTTTTGTCCTTTTATTATATTCAACATATACGAAACCATCATTTTCTCCAAAATAATAAAATCTCCAGTTATGAGTCTTATTCTCGCGACGTTCAGTCTTTGTGTATGATAAACTTTGCCTAAATCTCATAGGAGCATCTTTCACATAGTAATCTACACTTACGCTAGGAAAGGGGACATCAAGTTGAACAGTAATGGCGAAGTTTCCATATAAGATGATATTTCCTTTGTCAAATTCACCTAAATGGGGCATTGCAGATTTGAAATAAAAAGTGTAGGACTTTGCTTGACCGTTTAGCATTAAGCAAATAAAGGATAATAAAATAAAGATGCGTTTCATAATTGTAATGTAATTTTATTAGACAATATAAATCTTAGTATCTCTTTAGAGTGACGTTATGTCGGAATCCTCCTGGAATTGGTTTATTTGTGTTGACGTCCCAGTCGTCATATTCATAATATCCACTAAAGACTCCTTTGCTTACATGATTCAGAACAAACTTTAGATGTTTTCCTTCAGATGAATTATCCGTAAGTGTTAATACGCCATTTGAGTATGTACCCGTCATAAAATCTGCATCGCATAATCTGTATACAAACGCATCTGTGGCGGTTATTTCACCATTTGAATACTTTAATTCGAATGAAACCTCATCATATTCAAGTTCTTCTCCGGGATTTTGTTTTTGTGAAAAGAAACCATTACAGTCTTCTATGCCTCCTTTATCATCTTGAACTGGAGTTTCACTTATAATATCTTCATTGCCATCTGATTCTATTGAAGTCTCATTTAGATTTTCAAGATAGTTGTATGTACTATTGGTAGAGCTGCTATAGCTGTCTTTGTTGTTATTACTGACAAAGACTATTATGCCAATAATTAACAGCATGAACAGACCAAATACTATTAAAGCTTTTGTTGTACCACTGTCTTCTTCCGTTTTAAGAACTGGGGCTTCAACTTTTGTTTCATTCGAAGTCTTTTTTTGTTTAGAGGCGACATTCCCCTCATTAGTATCGTACATCTCCCCCCTCGGTGATTCAGGCTTATCCAATTCAATTAATGACTCTTCCTGTGTCGGGACTCCCTGCTCTTCCAATTCACGATATTCCTTTACTACTTGAGGTTCTTCTGGCTCATTATTAGCCTCCTCCTGTTTAGGCTCAACATATGTTCCCATAAGTTTTGCCTTCTCTATATTAAACTCTTCTTGCGTTAGGATTCCTTCATCAAGCAATTGCTTAAACTCTTTGATTTGTCCTATTGCTTGTATATCCATAGTTCCTTTATTTTGAATTTAAAATTTCCTTTTTTATTTTATCAAACTCTTCCTGCGTCAAAGCCCCAGTATCAAGTAGTTCTTTGATGTCTCTTAGCGACTCAGCTTTTGACTTTATTGAAACTGCTGTAGATTGATTTTGTTGTTGCTGAGAACTTTGACTATCAATATTTTCTCCCATCTTAGTAAGATTGGTCACTACAACACTTTGAATACTGTGAGAATATTTAGTGTTAAATATGGAAGGAACTTCTTTCTCGTATTTCTTCTGCCAATAGTAGAGTAATCCTGATGATGCAACAAGTCCTATAACAGCTTCGTAAACTTCTTTTTCATTATGCTCTGAGGCAAACGAACACAAATAGACAGCCACAGCAATACAAACAGCCATTGTGCCAAATGTTGCAATTTTAGCAAATTTATTTAACTGTTCAAATTTATATTTTGCGAAATTAAATGAGCGATAAATCTCTATCAATAGGCATATAGGAATAACAAATATGGAAATTGTAACTACAAAAGAAGATATAGTCATAATCATTTCATGGTTGTCTGAGGGCCTACTATACAATAATGCTTCACCATAAATAGAACCATACCATATAGACATAGGGAGACAATACAATAAGATTTGCATCACTGGTAAAGAAATAACCAAATGCGATTCTGTTTCCGGATATTTCATATTAAAGAAATGTCTGGCAATGAAATAAATGATTGCTGCAAAGAAAGCAAGGCAAAAGAAGTAAAAAAAATACATAACAAATGCTATCATACCTTAACTCCACAACATAGGCAGGTTTTAGTTATAGGATACAAAAAGGATGGAGCTCATTATTGCCCATCCTCACTTGCGGCTCTGGTAAACCTTGAACGAAACGACGATAATTTCACCCCATCCGCATATCAATGAATAGGGCTCGTTAACCAAGAGCCTTTACTATCAAAGGTATGCTAAATGGGCATGTAAGTATCTTTCCGTCGTTCAATGAATTTTACCAGAATTTCAAGTGAACAGATAGAACTTAATGCCTTCTTGACATTCGGCTATTCCCACCTACCTGAGTACGTGAGCCTCCGAAATGCATTTGCAAAAATACTCTTTATTTTTTATTTAACCAAATATTTCTTTAAAAAATATGCGACATTTGAAGCGAAATCGTGTAAAAATAGGAGAAAAAGAAGAGAGCGTTACACCCTCTTCCTCTTTACTTTAATCATCGACGATTTCGAACTCATGAAATGACATCCATACATCATCTTCTTCATGTTCTTCAAGATACTCTTCAATGCCTGCTTCTATCTCAGCCACCATATTCACCTCCCTCCCCAGGAGTTTTGTCATATACTCACAGGCATCAGGGAGATTTTCAAAATACTCACCACCTTCGTAGTTATCAAGAAAGAATCGGTCAGTGAAAAAGTCGCCGTTAGAATCATTAGTACAGTATCTTTCACATCCTGACTCCTGATCACGATAATAAACTTTGATGGATGGAAAAGCCTTCTCAATAC
>Ga0326511_10001147_pt1 | contig 22318 bp, 18 predicted proteins | sample 0_2496_0518_D_FD_203701 | JGI IMG/M metagenome (GOLD analysis project Ga0326511, IMG submission 203701) | Bovine rumen microbial communities from UC Davis, California, United States - 0_2496_0518 | ecosystem: Host-associated > Mammals > Digestive system > Stomach > Rumen | place: USA... | reverse complement strand
TTCAGTTTTTCGGCAAAGTCATGGACATTCAGTTTTGCTCCATACGGATAAATACAGCGGTTTGTTTTTAACGCACCAATTGTGTAAAAGCCTCTTGCCACAAAAGTTTGCAGTCATCTGACAGCGTAATCATTCCCGACATGATACAGACCTCCTCTCGTGATAAAATAAAAGCGTTCCCCATTTCAGGAAACGCTTCACAGCATATTCAATTTTCGGACATAAAAACAGCGGACAGCGTTTCTTTCTATGAAACACCATCCGCTTATGTTTGTGCTTGTCAACAGCCTTCTACCAACTTTTCTGTTTTTCTACCAACCTGAATGTTGATATGTTTCTACCAAATTTCTACCAGATTTTTTTGATTTTGAAATTTTTCTGTTTTACGGCATTTCGGGATTTCTGCATTTTCTACCATGAAAAGTGCCGTAAAATAGGGAACTAAATGCAATCTAATGACACAGACCGACATGAACCGCAATATAGCTTTATTTATAGCATAAAATGCTGTGTTATGCAATAGTGCAGTGCAATTCTGCAAAAAATAAGATAATTATGCTGTATACAGAAAAAAAGCCCTCCTTTTGTCAATCCTGACAAAAGGAGGCATATTTCAGACGGGATTATTCCTGATCATCTTCAGTTTCATATCCTTCTTGGTCATCTTCTTCAATTTCGTCATCATCTTCATTATCGTCATCTGGTTCTTCCGTTTCTTCTTTTTTAGATTTTTTAGAGACTTTCACAGCAGTGACTTTCTTTTTCTTTTCCGGTTTCTTATCTTCTTTATTATTTTTCCTGAATGCAAGAATCAGAATCGCAATGACCGCAAGTGCAATCAGAACACAAGTAACAATCAGGAGAAGCATTTTTTTATTGCCTACGACAGAAGAATAACTTAAACTGCGTCTCAGGACAAGACTGCCATTCTGATTTTCAAGTGTATAATCCATCGCATCACAGATAAAACAGTCAGAACCCGTCCAGTCCGGAGCGAAAATGGCTGATTTCAGATTTCCTGCAAGACTTACTCCGATTTTAGCTTCTATATCCGTTCCGACATTTTCTATATGACAGGGGAGTGCTGTATTCGAATCAGCATTTTCCTGCCAGAATACTAAATTACTCTGTACACCATCAGCACTGTTATTCAGAACAGTCGGCTTTCCGCCGATCTTGATCGGAACACTGCCCATTGCTAAAATACCTCCGCCGACACGGTTTTCACCAGAGGCAATATTACTCTGTACAGCAGTCTTGCCTTTCAGAGTAAATGCCGCTGTACCGTTCAATAAAACACCACCGCCGTGAACAGCTGTATTCTGTGAAACTGTACCGCCGGAAAGACTGACTTCTCCGGCCTGTGCATAGATACCGCCGCCATCCTGTCCAATATTGTTAGTAATATCGCCGTTAGCCAGCTTGAATGTACCATCGGAAACTGCTACGCCGCCGCCGCATTGCTGGGCACTGTTATTGAAAATTTTTCCTCCGCTCATGCTGAACAGACTGCCTTCACCAGCAAGCAGAACTCCTCCGCCGCTGAGTTCAGATTTGTTTCCGGTCAGATTACCGCCCCACATGTTGACAGTGCCTCCGGCTTCGATATAGATTCCGCCTGCTCCGTTCTGACTGTTGCCGCCGGTAATACTGCCGCTGGTAACATTCAGATTCGTATCCGTCAGATTGAGCGTACCGCCTCCGGCAACATGGATTACTTCACCATGCTCGACAGCGAATTCCAGATTCCGGTTGATACTGCATCCGTTCAGATCAATTGTGATTTCATGTCCGCTGGGTACATTCAGAACACCGTCATAGATAAAGCCTGTTCCTGTGCCGAATCTTGTTCCATAAGAAGAAGTCCAGTCAGTATAGAGCATGACTGTCGCTGATGTGCCTGACATAGCAGTATTCCACATAGCTTCTGCGCCGCCGGAGGATGGATTATCATAATAATAAGAAGTCACACCGTTGACAGTAACAGAAGCGACGGCACCATCCGGAACAAAAGCCGCATCAGATTCCAGTACCGGAACGGATGTCATCAGCAGAAAGCCGGAAAGAGCGGCTGCAAAAATACGCTGTAATTTCATGTTTATCTCTCCAATCAAAATTTTGCTTGCTATTATCTATTATACAGCGAATCGGGAAAAATTACAATGACCCAAAAAGGCAGATTTATCCTATGTTTTCAACAATAAAATTTGTTTATTTTTTACAAAATTTCAGGAATCCGGCTTGTTTCTTGACAAATCGGCCGATTTGCGATATACTTAATTATATATATTTCATGAAAGAAGATGATGTGATTTGCAATGGCTGAATAAACTGGAAAGAAAATTCGGAAACTATGCGATTCCGAATCTGATGACAATCTTAGTATTCGGCATGGGTCTGGTATTTCTGCTGGATACGTTCACGGCGGCGAATCCTAATTATGAGTATTCTCTGTCAAGTCTGCTGTATTTCGATCGGGAAGCGATCATGCAGGGACAAATCTGGAGAATCATTACTTTTTTATTTCTGCCTCCGGATTCCAGTCCACTATTTGTGGTATTCGCTCTGTATTTTTATTGGCTGATCGGAAAATCTCTGGAACAGCAATGGGGAAGTTTTCGCTTTAATATTTATTATTTCATCGGCGTGATCGGGACGATTATCGGCGGAATCATTACAGGACTCACAACAAATACCTATCTGAATTTATCGCTGTTCCTAGCATTTGCAGTATTATTTCCGAATTTTGAAGTTTTATTATTTTTCTTTATTCCGATCAAGATCAAATATTTAGGCATGCTGGACGGAGCATTATTGCTTTTTTCTCTGATTATCAGCACTCTGCCGGAAAAAATTGCCGTTCTGGTTTCTGTACTGAATTTTATTTTATTTTTTGGAAAAGATTTTATCAATCATATCCGGAGAAAAAAATATCAGAAACAAAATCACTGGTGGAAAAAATAATTATTTTCAGTTTCCGTCACAGCACGGAAACTTTTTTTATCATAACAGAATTAAAAATGCAATAAAAAAAATCAGAATTGCAATTGCATTTCTGAATAAAATATGATAAAATAAAAAGAGATAAAATTTATTCACAGAAAATAAATATTTTGGGAGGAATGTCTTGCTATGAAGAATAAAATCAAACTCAGAAAAAATCTTGCCGCTTTCTGTGCCGCTCTGCTCAGTATCATGCCGATGACAGGCATCTCTTTAGAGAATTCTCAGAAAGCAGATGCCGCCGGAAATCTGATTGCTTTCCCTGGTGCTGTCGGTGCTGGTAAATATGCAACCGGAGGCCGCGGCGGTGAAGTCTATCATGTTACGAATCTGAACGACTCCGGTACAGGTTCATTCCGTGATGCCGTCAGTCAATCCGGCAGAATTGTCGTTTTCGATGTCAGCGGTACAATCGAATTGAAAAGCAATATTCTCTGTCAGAGTAATATCACAATCGCCGGACAGACTGCCCCCGGAGGTTCGGGAATTACACTCAAAAATTATAAAATGGGTATGAGCGGTGATAATATTATCTGTCGTTTTATCAGCTCCCGTCCGGGGCCTTATGCTTCTACCAGTTCCGGCAACGATGCTTGGGGCGGTGCAAAGGGTTCCAATTCGATTATTGATCATTGCTCTATGGGCTGGACTACTGACGAACAATGGGGCTTGTATTCTAATAATCAGTATTATACAGTGCAATATTCCGTCTTAGGCCCTGCCGATTCATGGGGCGGACATTCCAAGGGTCTGCATGGCTTCGGAATCATGATGGGTAAAGGCTATCTGACTTTTGATCATAATCTGATTATTCATAACGTTTCCAGAAACTTCCGAGGTAAAGTCGAAGGTCAGCAGACTGCTGATTTCACAAATAATATTATTTATGACTGGGGTTATCAAACCGCTTACGGAACAATCGGCCATCTGAATTATGTCAATAATACGCTCAAAGCCGGAAGCAGTACCACAGGCGGCTATCACTGGATGTATGTCGACAGTGGTACAAAACCGGAGAATTTCAAAGTCTACTGTGCAGGCAATCAGATGATCATGCAGGACGGCAGTCTGAACAGCATCACAAATGATAACTGGTCAGGTGTGACTGTAAAAGAAGCAATCGGTATCACAAAAGACGATTTGTACAGTGCATCTCCGTTCCAGACGACTCTCAACGGCGAGGATGTTTCAACAGCATCTGCCTGCGAAAGTGCCGCTGATTCCTATCAGCATGTGATCAGCTTCGCCGGAAATGGTATCTCTTCCGATAAAAGAACTGCAATTGATCAGCAATGTGCTTACGAAACTGCAAACGGAACAGGTTCTTGCAGTGGTACATCTGCTTATGATTCTTCTCAGACAAATCTTGATAAATATCATATCGAATGCGGTGTGACATATACTTATCCATCTGCTGTGATGACCAAAGAAATTACCGATAACGATAATGACGGTATGGATGACGAATGGGAAGAACTCAGAGGTCTGAATCCAAACGATCCGACTGACATCAACGGCGATTACTGCGGATTAGGCTATACCAATATTGAATATTATATCAATGACTTAACAGTCAATGCTTTTCCTGAGGGTGTCGTAGAACTTTCTCCGGCGACTGGTTCACTGGAATACAATTCGCCCTTTGAACAGATCGAAGCAGAAGATTTCTCCGCTCAGGAGGGTATCAGAACAGAAGATACTTCTGATGAATCCGGAAATCAGAATATCGGCTTTGTCGAGAACGGCGATTATCTCATGTATAAGCGTCTTGATTTCGAGGACAGTGCAAACAGCTTTACAGCTCGTCTTTCAGGAAATACCGCCGGAATCGAATTATATCTCGATAGTCTTGATACTCCTGCTGCAAAAATTTCCTATTCCGGAACAGGAAGTTTCTCAAAATGGGAGACAGTCACATTCAATATTCCGGCAATCACGGGCAAGCATAATTTATATATCAAGTTCACAGGCGGAGAGGGCTATCTTGTCAATATGAACTGGTTCAAATTCAATAAAGAATCCGTTCCGGTGAATGGCATCTTAGCAGAAAATCTGCTCGTCAGCGATACAGAAAACGGCTCTGACTGGAAATTCGCTGAAAATGCCGGAGTTGGTTCTTTCGTATTCGGTGACAGAGATTTCACATTTACAGAACTTCCGGAAGTTCTGAACGGTGCAGAACAGATTCTGACTGCCTGCGATTCTAAAAATTATACAGGTGATATTGCCGCCACTGTCGTTCCTGTCAAAGATATTACAGTTTATGTAGCTGTCGATTCCAGAGTTGAGAATACTCCTGCATTCCTGACAAGCTGGACAAAAACGGATATGACAGCAAAATCTTCCAATGATGTGACATTCGAGATTTATTCTCACAATTTCTATTCTACTGATGATGCAGTTATTCAATTCGGTTCTAACGGACAGTCTGCTTACTGTGTGAATTATACAGTCTTCTTACAGGAACAGCAGATTCAGCCGGAAACAGAATCACAGACAGAAGCTACCGAAACAGAATCAGAAACTGTTCCTACAGAGACTGAAACTCAACCGGAATCTACTGAAACCGATCCCACTGAAACAGAATCACAAACAGAACCTGTTGCAGAAATACTCTTCGGCGATGCTGACGGTAATAACGTGATTAATATTCTTGATGTCATCACACTGAATAAAGCTATCCTCGGTAAAGAATCCCTTTCAGAACAGGGACGTAAAAATGCTGATGTGGATGGCGACGGCACTCCGACTTCTACAGATTCCCTGATGATCATGAAACATATTGTCGGTCTGCTGAATCTCAATGCCTGAATTCATTCTTCTCTCTTCTCCCATAATCAGAAAAGCCCCCTGTCAATTCCGACAGGGGACTTTTCATGATAAAATATTAATAAGCAAGTTTTTCTTCGAGATATTTTTCCAGATCTGTAATCGGAATACGAACCTGTTCCATCGTATCACGATCACGAACAGTTACACACTGATCTTTTTCTTTCGTATCGAAATCGTAAGTAATACAGAACGGTGTGCCGATTTCATCCTGACGGCGGTATCTTCTGCCAATTGCACCGACATCATCAAAATCAACTAAGAATTTCTTAGAGAGATTCGTGAAGATTTCTCTTGCTTCGTCAGACAGCTTTTTCGACAGCGGCAGAACAGCGGCTTTGAACGGTGCTAATGCCGGATGCAGATGCATGACTGTACGAACATCATTTTTTTCAGCATCCAGAACTTCTTCATCATAGGCTTCTGTCAGAATACTCAGGAACAGACGCTCAACACCCAGAGACGGTTCAATCACATACGGGATATATTTGGAATTATCTTCCGGATCGAAATATTCCATTGATTTGCCGGAATGATTCTGATGCTGAGTCAGATCATAATCTGTTCTGTCAGCAACGCCCCAGAGTTCACCCCAGCCGAACGGGAATAAATATTCAAAATCTGTAGTCGCCTTGGAATAGAAACATAATTCTTCTGCACTGTGATCTCTCAGACGAAGATTTTCTTCTTTGATGCCTAAGCCGAGCAGAAAATCTTTACAATAGCCTCTCCAGTACTGGAACCATTCTAAATCCGTACCAGGTTTGCAGAAAAATTCCAGTTCCATCTGTTCAAACTCACGCACACGGAAGATAAAATTCCCCGGAGTGATTTCATTTCTGAATGACTTGCCGATCTGAGCCACACCGAACGGAACTTTCTTTCTGGTCGTTCTCTGAATATTCTGGAAATTTACGAAAATACCCTGAGCTGTTTCCGGACGGAGATATAATTCAGATTTCGTATCTTCTGTGACACCCTGAAATGTCTTGAACATCAGATTAAACTGACGAATATCAGTAAAATCATGCTTACCGCATTTCGGACAGGGAATCTGTTTTTCACGGATATAATCCATCAGCTGTTGATTCGTCCAGCCTGCCGGATTAGTACCATCAAAGTCCTCGATCAGATTATCAGCTCTGTGACGGGTTTTACAGGCTTTGCAGTCCATCAGCGGATCAGAGAAGCCTCCCAGATGGCCGGAAGCTACCCATGTTTCAGGATTCATCAGAATAGCACTGTCCAGACCGACATTATAAGGGCATTCCTGAATGAATTTTTTTCTCCATGCATTCTTGATATTATTTTTGAGTTCCACACCGAGAGGGCCGTAATCCCATGTATTAGCAAGACCTCCGTAAATTTCAGAACCTGCATAGACAAAACCTCTGCCCTTGCAGAGATTGACAATTTTATCCATGTTTTTTTCGCTGTTCTTCAGCATAATAATCACTTCTTTCTTAAATTTTCCGGCACTGACATGTGACGATTTCAATCCACATGGGCATTTTGTCGGTTTATTCCCATGAATTATGACTTATTTATTATATCATATTCAGTTTGAGTTGTCAAGAGCGGATTTTTTAATCCGCAATAAATCCATTGTTATCATGAAAATTTTTCTTTATTAAAGGCATATCAGAATCGGGTGTATAAAAATAGAGATCGTTCAGAACAGGAAATACAATCTGTTCCGGACTGCACTGTATCTCTGAAAATTGATAAGTCAGAAGATTTTTTTTGAATACTTCCGAAGCTGAAAGTTTCCGGCAGTAACGAATATCCAGAACAGTCACACTTTTTCCGAAACAGCCGTAATAGATTTCGCCGGAAAATGTAATTTCAGCGAACTCTCCGGAATGAAGATTGTATTGTTTCAGTTGCTGAGCCGGAAAGTAATCTACTGAATATGCCGGATGAGCATCCGGATATTTTTCCGATAAATTCAAAAGACAGAGATTTCCATTGTCATACGAAACACAGGCGGCAGTAATCGTCTGTATTATTTTGTATGTCGGATTGATGTCAGAAATTTGATTTCTGTATGCTGATACCGGATTTTCACAGGCGAGATAAATTTCAGCAATGCCGGAACATGTCAGTACTGCACAGCAGATACATGAAAAAATTCGTATTTTTAAGTTCTTCCGTTTTACAGGGATTTCGTTAATTTCTTCCATAAAATCTGTCCTCCATGATTTTGAACTCATCAGCAGGAATGTACAAAACGGCATAATCGACAGGATCTCCATGACCTTCCCAAGAATTGAACAATCCGCTGTAGTCATGAGGATAATAGATCGTTGCTTCGTCAGTCAGATCAAAATCAGAATTGCGTTCCATGATGAACATACCGTCAGAGCCGTTCCAAGTCGATTCGATAAAATTTTGTAATTCTTCCGGCATAAAATCTTTATCTCTCTGATATTCTTCCGGATTCAGCAGAGAAGAATAGCGTTGTTTGACGTTCTGTTTATGTTCGGATTTGAAATAATGAGCCTCTATCGTATAAGGACAAGTCAGTTCAGGATCAGTAGGTTCAGGAATCGTAATATTGAAATATTGCAGAGTTTCCGGAACATCCTGAAAAATCAGAGCTGTATCAGAATCAGGCGTATAGGCATAAATCTGATTTTTTACCGGAAACATCACAAAATCAGCATCCTGATTCTGATAGATCTGAATCTGAATTTGCTCTGTAAAAGCCGGATTTGATGGAATCAATTCATGTGTTCGCTTTGCAAGAGCCTCTGTCGGAGCGAGCTTCTGACAGGATGAAATTTCATTGACTGTCACGCTTGTTCCGGCACAGCCGATAACTGCACAGCCTGAAAAAGTAATTTCGGCGAAATCTCCGGCTTTCATACCGGATTTTTCAAGCTGTTTTTCTGCCTGTCTGCTGATTTGATACGTATCGGGGCGGCCGACAAATGCATTATCTGTCAGATTCAGGAGATAATCATCTCCGTGATCGCCTGAACAATAAGCGATCACAGCCGTCATATCTTCAAATGTATTTTCAGAAGTGCATGCAGGCATAAGATATTTTCTTCTCTGCTGTGCATAGGCATTCACACCGAATACTGTCGAAACTGCTAAAATTCCGCAGACAGCTATGATAATGATATTTCTTTTTTTCATGAGAAATTTCCCCTTTCAGATTTCTTTTATTACAATACGTTTTAAGAACCTGAATTTTATGGGGAATTTTGCATAAAAATCAGAGATATTTCTGTATCATTTTATAATAAATTGCATACCGGACTGAGAAAACTGTACGCTTCCATCCAGATTCTGAATATAATCAGAAATATATTTCTGAATCTCATCACTGACGGGCATATCAAACGAGAAAGATTGACTTCCGCAGGCATCATGCAGATGCAGAATGATTCCAAATTTTTCAGAAAGCTGATTTTTTAAATTAATAATCTGATCAAGATTTAAAATCATAAAATATTCACCTCATAGCTATTATTCTGCAATTTTCGAGCAGATATTCTCAAAAAAACCGGATTCCAGATAAATCAGCACATAGCCCGAAGATTCTGTATTTCCTGATACTAAAGCAAGCTGATTATTGTCATTGAAAGTCAGTTCTGCCGATTCGTCATATTTTCCGCCGAATAATAAGACATCATCTGCATGATTCCAGCTTGTGCTCAGCTCTCTCTGAACCTCTTCCGGCAGAGTCGTGAATACTTCCGGATTTTCCAGCTCCTGAGCCATAAAGTGATAAGAACAGGTTTCCGGAGAGGCTTTTGAAATAATCATTTTTTTAGCATGATATAAACTATTCTGTTCTATGCCGTTCGCCGTGAAAGAAAATGGATACGGTGAATCATAGCCTACAAAGAAAAAATCAGGATTTTCCGTCACAGTGCCCTGATAAAGAGCATCGAGAATTTCATCATCAGAAACAGCAGAATTACAAAGTACCCACATCCGGAGCGTTTTTGTTTCGCCGTTGATTGTCAGAGGCTTTACTACTTGTCTGTATTCATTGAAATTAATTGCTTTATCCTGATCAGGCAGAAATAATTTATACTTCTCGTTCGCCGGAATCATGACAAAATCGGCATAGGGATTCTGATAAATCCGGATGGGGTAAGAATCCGCTTGTCTAACAGTATGCCATATATCAGAAACAATTTTCAGATTTCGCTTGGAAAGTGCTTCGATCGCATAAATCTGTTTAAAATCGCCTAATTTTTTGATATACTGACTATGCCCCTCCTCACCGCCGACAGAATATTCTGCCTGATAAGTCATTTCAGCAAAATCTCCGGCCTGAATGTCATAAGTTTCAAACGGCTCGGCCGGATATTCATCCAACCAGCTTTCAGAATTCTGATAAGAAAGATTAATCAGATATTTTATATTATCTTTCTGCTGAAAACAAAGAACAACATCCGTCCGGATTTCGCCGTCTGTAATATCAGCATAGTCGGAAATATATACAGGCGGTGCGGAAATGGGCATACTGTCTTCAATCGCTTTATATATCAGAATCCCCAGAAGAATCACCAGCAGAACAATGCCGAACGCAATTCCGATTGTTTTGTATTTGATCTGATTCAAGAAAATTCACTCCGTTCTGAGAAATATCTTAATTTTATTATAACAGGCTTTCAAAATGCTGTCAAGAATTTATTTTGTTTTTTCTCTTGACAAATCCTGTACAATGCGATATAATAAATATATTATCAAAAGCTGTGAAAGAGAGGAGTAAGCAGTCTCCTGCATAACAGAGAGCGTCCGGCTGGTGGAAGGACGTGTGCAGAATTGCCGAAGGTAGCTCCGGAGCTTCAGAAATGAAAAATAGCTTGTTTATTAGTTTCTGACGGGTACTCCCGTTATCGGGTGTTGAGTGCAGATAGTTTTTTATTATCTGAATTCAGGTGGTAACACGGACATCAGTTCGCCCTGAAATTTTTTTCAGGGCGTTTTTTATTGTCCGAAAATTATGAAAATCAGGAGGAGTATTTATTCTATGAAAGAACTCGCAAAAACTTATGCCCCCGAAGAATTCGAGGACAGAATCTATCAGGAATGGATGCAGAAAAAATGCTTTCATGCCGAAATCGACAGAGAAAAAAAGCCTTATACAATCGTGATTCCGCCCCCCAATATCACAGGTCAGCTTCATATGGGTCATGCTCTGGATGAAACTTTACAGGATATTCTGATTCGCTGGAAAAGAATGTCCGGTTACTGCACATTATGGCTCCCTGGTACGGATCATGCCGCAATTGCTACAGAAGCTAAGATTGTCGCCGCTATGCGTGAAGAGGGTATCACAAAAGAAGAAATCGGCCGTGATGCCTTTATGAAACGTGCATGGGCCTGGAAAGATAAATTCGGCGGCCGTATTGTCGAACAGCTTAAAAAATTAGGTTCTTCCTGCGACTGGGACAGAGAAAGATTCACTATGGATGAAGGCTGTTCCAAAGCTGTTAAAGAAGTATTTATCAAATATTACGAAAAAGGTCTGATCTACAGAGGCGAGAGAATTATTAACTGGTGTCCGAAATGCCTCACTTCGCTTTCTGATGCAGAAGTCAATTATGAAGATCAGGCAGGCCATTTCTGGCATCTGAGATATAAATTCAAAGATTCTGATGAATATCTTGAATTAGCTACTACAAGACCCGAAACTCTGCTCGGTGATACTGCTGTTGCTGTCAATCCTGATGATGAAAGATATAAACATCTAGTAGGAAAAATGCTGATTCTGCCTCTGGTTCACAGAGAAATTCCCGTCATCGCTGATGACTATGTTGAAACAGATTTCGGTACAGGTGTCGTAAAAATTACTCCTGCTCATGACCCGAATGACTTTGAAGTCGGTAAACGTCATAATCTCGAAGTCATCAACGTCATGACTGATGATGCAAAAATTAATAGCGATTATCCGAAATATGCCGGTATGGACAGATATGAAGCCCGTAAAGCCATCGTCAAAGACCTCGAAGCCGAAGGTGCTCTGGTTTATACTGAAGATTATAATCATAATGTCGGTACTTGCTACAGATGCGGTACTACTGTAGAACCAAAAGTTTCTACTCAATGGTTCGTCAGAATGAAGCCCCTCGCTCAGCCTGCAATTGATGCTGTCAAGAATAAGAAAACAAAATTCGTTCCGGAACGTTTTGATAAAATTTATTATCACTGGCTCGAAAATATCAAAGACTGGTGTATTTCCCGTCAGATCTGGTGGGGTCATCAGATTCCGGCTTTCTACTGCGATGACTGTAATGAAATGACCGTTACAAAAGAATCTGCCTGCAACTGTCCGAAATGCGGAAAGCCTATGAGACAAGACCCTGATACTCTCGATACATGGTTCAGCTCCGCTCTGTGGCCGTTCTCTACTTTAGGCTGGCCCGAACAGACCGAAGAACTGAAATATTTCTATCCGACTAATACGCTCGTTACCGGTTATGATATTATTTTCTTCTGGGTCATCAGAATGATGTTCTCCGCTATGGAAAATATGGGAGAAGTGCCTTTTGATACCGTTCTGATTCATGGACTTGTCAGAGATGCCAAAGGTCAGAAAATGTCCAAATCTTTAGGAAACGGCATTGATCCTCTTGAAGTGATCTCTCAGTACGGTGCGGATGCTCTGCGTTTCATGCTCGCAACAGGCAATGCCCCTGGTAATGATATGCGTTATATTGATGATAAAGTCAAGGCCGCTCGTAATTTCGCAAATAAGCTCTGGAATGCCTCCAGATTTATCATGATGAATCTGCCGGAAGATTTCAGATTCACAGGTCTGCCGGAAAATCTCACTATGGAAGATAAATGGGTAGTTTCTAAATTCAATCAGTTAGCAAAAGAAGTCAATCAGAATCTCGAAGCCTTTGAACTCGGTGTTGCCTGCTCGAAACTCTATGATTTCATCTGGGATGTCTTCTGTGACTGGTATATTGAATTAACTAAGCCCAGAATTCAGGCCGGAGGAATCGCAAAAGAATCCGCTCAGGCAGTACTCGTCTGGACAATGCAGGGTATGCTGAAATTACTGCATCCGTTCATGCCCTTTATTACTGAGGAAATATGGCAGGTGCTCGTCAATGACGGCTCTATGATTATGCTCTCTGATTATCCCGTTTATGACGAAAAATTAAACTTCTCCGCAGAAGAAACTGATTTCGAGAAGATTATCGCCGCTATTAAAGCCATCAGAAATACAAGAACTGAACTCAATGTTCCACCGTCCGTCAAGGCGAAGCTCTATATCGAAACAAAAGATACTGAATTATTCTCCGGAGCAAAGTTATTCTTTGAGAAATTAGCATCTGCATCGGAAATCGAGATCGGCGAAAAATTTGAAGTTCCGGATTCTGCCGGAGCAGTCACAGCCGCCGCAAGAATTTTCATCCCTATGAATGATCTTGTCGATAAAGAAAAAGAACTCGCAAGACTCGATAAAGAAAGACAAAAAGTTCAGAAAGATATTGATTTCTTAAGCAATAAGCTGAATAATCAGGGATTTTTATCCAAAGCTCCCGAAAAGCTGATCGAAGCCGAAAAGGCTAAACTCGCTAAGGCTCAGGATAAAATGGACAAGATTATGCAGTCAATCAAGGCTTACAGCTGATTCAGGTGATATTATGACATTCGAGAAAGCTATGCAGTTTATCAGCAGTTTTACAAAAAGCGGTGATCCGGTCAAAAATCTTGACCGGATCGCCGGACTGCTGAATCAGGTCGGAAATCCGCAGAAAAAATTAAAATTCATTCATATTGCAGGAACAAACGGAAAAGGCTCTGTTGCGGAATATCTGACGAATATTTTAATCAGGTCCGGCTATCAGACCGGAACACTGACTTCTCCATATATCCGGCATTATCAGGACAGAATCAGAATTAACAAGCAGGATATTCCGGAAAAAATACTCTGCGAAATCTGCCAGGGATTACAGGAAATTATTACAGAGAAAAGCTATTCTCAGTTTGAAATCACACTGACAATCGCATTTTTATATTTTGTCCGTGAACAGGTTGATCTTGTCGTGATGGAAACCGGTATCGGCGGTCTGCTCGATGCGACAAATATTATTGAAAATCCGTTAGCTTCTGTACTGACATCTGTATCAAAAGATCATATGGAAATCTTAGGCGATACGATCGAGAAAATCGCTTATCAGAAAGCCGGAATTATTAAAAATAACTGTCCTGTGATTATCTCGCCGAATAATAAGGCTCAGGAGATTTTCAAAAAAACTGCCGAAGAAAAACATTGTCAGATTTTTATTCCTGATGAATCGCAATGCGACAGAAAAGAATCAGGTATAGAGGGCTGTCGGTTCGGCTATCAGAATATAGAATATCATACAAAAATGGGCGGTCTGCATCAGATTGATAATGCTCTGACTGCAATCGAAACTATTCAGGCATTAAGAAATCAAGGCTTTTCAATTCCGGAAGAAGCTGTCAGATCAGGAATTGCAGAAACATCCGTTCCGGCAAGAATCCAGATTCTACAGGAAAATCCTGTAGTAATTCTTGATGGCGGTCATAATGCTGATGGTGTCGGCGTTCTGACGGATTTACTCAGCGAATCGGGAATCGAAAACTGGATTGGCATTTGTGGAATGACAAATACAAAAGATGCCGATGCAGCTGCATTCCAGTTATCTCTGGTATTAAGCAAAGTCCTGTGTGTGGATGGCTTCACTCCGAATGCTCTGCCGAAAGATCAGCTGAAAAATGCGTTTATCCGTCAGCATGCTATGGCTTTGGAAATGAATCTGGAAGAAGCTCTGCCGTATGCTCTGAAATGGGCAAAAGGCTCTCACGGAGCTGTTGTCATCTGCGGTTCGCTGTATTTAGCAAGCTATTATCTGAATCAGGGGTGAAATAAATGGAATTTATCATCGGCGCGGCAGTAATTATTCTTCTGCTTCTGATTCTCGGAGTTCCGTTGATGACAATTGCCATTGGAGCAGTCGCTCTGCTGGAATTATTCCTGATACTCATGGTTCTGTTTTTTATCGTCAGTCTGATTTTATTATTTATCACAAAGCCGACAGAAGCAAAATATCTCAGAATCGACCCGAATGAGGGTGTCGGCACACATGCCGTCTACTGGATGGATGACAGAGAATATGATAATTCTTTTCCCGCAGAAATCATGTTTATTGATAAAATTTATCATGAAGGCAAAATGTGTAAAGTCAGAATCTGGAAAAGTAAAAAAAATCCGGAAAGATATATCCTGCTCGATTGGTACAGCGTGATTGTGATCGCTGTCGGCTTTCCGGTATTCACGGCCATGGCCGGTGCAATCGGATGGTTCTTGCTGATGATGCTGATATAAACAAGGAGGCCATAATATGGAACTGCTTATCGGAGGCTGTGTGATCATTGTCCTGATGCTGATTCTCGGAGTCAGTCCGGCAATGATTATCATGATACTGATCTGTTTGATGTGGCTGATGCTCCTGATTCTGACAATCTTTTTTGTGATCAATCTGATACTTCTGCTGATGACCAAAAAAACAACAGGCGAATTTCTGCGTATGGAATATAAAAATAATCAGCCTCTGAAATCACATGCAGTGTATCTGATAGACGGACAGGAAGAGAAAAATACATTTCCGGCAGAAGTGATATTAATCAATCAGATTTATAAAACCGGAAAACAAGTTGCTGTCTGGTATAAGACCGGAAAAAATTTCAGAATTGTTTTTGATTGGTATAGTCTGATTGTAATTCTTACTGGTCTGCCTGTATTTGTAAGTATGACATATGCATTCGGATTGTTTGCCTCTGTCATGATGAAATATTTTATAAAATAAATAGAAAGGAGATTGACATGAAAGCAAAACAGCTTATCATGACAATGATTGACGGCTTCTGTATGGCTCTTGCGGACAGTGTACCAGGAGTATCAGGCGGAACAGTCGCATTTTTAATGGGATTTTATGATAATTTTATCGGCTCGCTGAATGATCTGCTTACAGGAAATTTAGAAGCTAAGAAAAAAGCATTGATATATCTGATTAAATTAGGCGCAGGCTGGGTCATCGGATTTTTATCTTCCGTATTGGTTCTGACTGCCGTGTTTGAAAAGCATATCTATCAGATTTCTTCGCTGTTTATCGGTTTTATTTTATTTGCAATTCCGGTCGTGATCTACGAAGAAAGAGAGTGTCTGAAACAAAAGCTCTGGACAATGTTCATGATTATTCTGGGAGCAGGCGGAGTCTTCGCCCTGACTTACTTCACGACAGGCGGAGAAAATACAGCAGTATCGCTCGAAAATGCCGGAGCAGGAACTTATCTTTATGTATTCATCGCCGGAGCAGTTGCAATTTGTGCAATGGTACTCCCTGGGATTTCCGGCTCGACTCTCCTGTTAGTATTCGGATTATATATCCCGATTATCAGTGCAATTAAAGAAACTCTGCATCTGAATCTGCAATATGTTTCGATTTTAGCCACATTCGGAATTGGTATCATAATTGGTATTGTTTCGATCGTCAGATTAATCCGGACTGCTCTCGAAAAATGGAGAAGTGCGACTGTATTTTTTATCATTGGCATGATGATCGGATCATTATATCCGGTAGTGATGGGAGCAACCACTCTCACAGATGCTGATAAAAATCCGCTCGGATTAGAACCGCTGAGTTTTTCGACATTCAGTTTTGTATTTTTCGTGATCGGCGGAGTGATCATCATCGGACTGCAATTCATGGGCATGATGAAAAGCAGTAAAGAACAGCAGGAAAAATCTGTATGATTTCTGTAAATCTGTCACATTTCAGTATCTGAATGCGTCATAGTAATTACAGGAGGAATATAAATATGATCAAAAATAAACTGCTCGCTTTTCTGACAGCTCTGATGCTTTTATGCAATCCGCTTCCGGTACATGCCGGATTGCTCGGCGATCTGAATTCTGACGGCGAATTGTCTACAGAAGATATTCTGATATTAGAAAATTATCTTCATAAAAAAATAAATTTGAATTATCAGCAATATCAGACAGCAGATATGAATCATGATGATAATATTAATATTTTTGATCTCTGTCTGCTGAAACAGAAAATACTCTATCCGCCGGAAGAAATTATGCTTGCTGTTCCGGAATTCAATCAGCATCCGGATTGGCCTACAGGCTGTGAAAGTGCCGCTCTGTATATGCTTCTGCATTATTATGATGTCAATGCTGGTATGGAACAGATTGTTGATGTTCTCCCGAAAGGCCCTCTGCCTTATACTGTCAGCGGCAAATTATACGGAGCGAATCCTGAACGGGAATTTGTCGGAAATCCGAAAGATTCTAATTCTTATGGCGTATTCAACAGGCCGATGGCATCTACAGCAGTCGCATTCCGGAGCGGTGTGAATACAAAAAAAGGAGCTTCTCTGAAAGAAGTCATTTCGCTTCTGAATCAGAAAACCCCTGTCATGGTCTGGTATGCTTCAAATCCGGAAAAGGGAATTACTTACAAGCGAAGCTGGTATGATTACGAAACAGGTGAGTTGATTCAATGGCCATCCGGTGAACATGCTGTTGTAATCTGCGGTCATGATGCCGATACACTGACTTACAGAGATCCGAATACAGGCTCTTCCCGTACAATGAAACAATCTGTATTCCAGACGATTTTTGACGAGATGGGCGGGAGAATTCTGTATTTTGATGATTAAAAAATAACAGTTCCGGAATCAGGCCGGAACTGTCTTTTTTTGTCTGCACAGATCAGAGAGAAATAATAATATTGCTGTTCCGGCGGCAATCTGTAAAGGATAGAAAAAAATCAGATTCTCCGGAATCAGATAGGCAAGAATGGAAATCGCCGCCGCCGGAGGCAGAAACAGTTTGATTTTTCTCATGATCAGAAATACAAGTAAAATCGTCAGCATCGCCGGAATACAGATCGGCAGAGAAGATAAAGCATATCTGCAAAAACAGCCGGTCAGAGCACAGGAAAGAATTAAACTCCAGATCAGAAATTTTTTCTTTTCCGCTGGACTGTCTGATTTACAGAACTCTGTAAAAGCTACTAACAACGGCGGAGCAACTGCAAAACGGAAATCCAGCATCACCGCCGGAAGAATCAGCAGACAACCCGCAAAAATTCTCAGAAATGCCTGTAATATCATATTTTTATCCGGTATTCCGAGGGGAGTAAACTCTTTTTTCTGTACCAAGCCGATTTTTTCACAGATACTCCGGAAAAACAGAATCAGAACTGTGAATCCGAATGCTGAAAGCAGATAAACAGGGGAATCCGTCTGTAACATCACCGGAAGAACCAGTGCTGAAATCATCGGAGCAAAGGATGTTCCTGAGAAAATAAAAATCATCTGTGCGAGAAAAAATGCAAAACATAATTGTAATCCGATCGGAATCGAAAGAAATTTCACAATCAGAACACCCAGTACCGCACAGATGCTGATAAAAATCAGAATTCTGATCTTGCTGGTATTCCATGCGAATTCCGGAGCAAGCAGTGCTCCTATAGCGATCGCCGCCATTTCCGGAAAGATTATTTCTGAATTCTCAAAAAATTCTGACAGGCCTGTCATCAGCCCGATGATAATGACTGTCAGACATAACGGAAGCTGTTTTTTTAGCATCTCCATAAATTTCCATCTCCTTTTTTATATTATAGCATAACAGGAAAAAATCTGCAAGAAGCATTCAGATAAATATTCATAAAATAAACATTGATTTTTTTATCAGAATATGCTATAATATTATCGTATACTACAGGAAAGGAGTGTTTCCATGACAAAAAAGGCAGATCTCAAACCGGAGCTGAAAAATGTCAGCTGGCTGAAAGGCTCGCTGATCGCCGGCTATGCGGTGATTGTAATTATTGCGGTTGTGTTTGTCTCGATACTTGCCGTGAAAAAAACAGATACTGTCCTGAAAAATAAAGTCAGTTCCATGGTTTCTTCTCTGAATGTGCAGATGAAACTGAATGTCAACAGCTATCTGTCCCGTATGGAAACAATAGGGACTCTTGCTTTTGCTGCCGAAGAAGCCTATACTTATGATGCTACTGCACCGGATAATGATGAATATGAAGCTCTGAATACAGAGAAAATTATTTCTGATAAATTATACAGTCTGTGTATTATGGAGAATTTTGTAGATTATGGCATTGTATACCGGAATAATCATACTGTTGGGAAAATCTCAAACGGTACAGCAATTCTGTTCGGAGACAGGCTTTTTGAAGATCTAAGTACCATCGTTTCCCGTCAGCGTACAAAAGATGGATGGTCGGCAGGCTATCAGGAGAATTTCAAGAGAATCTACTATGTCAAGCAGATTCATGAAAATGCTTTGCTTGTGATTTCATTCTATGCAACGGAATTGGAAAGCGTTTTCGATAATCCTGAAACGCTCAACGGCATGAATATTTATTTGACTAATCAGGATTATCGCATTATTTATTCTTCTGAAACCGGTGAAGTCGGCAATCTTCTGCAAAACAGTATGCTCGAACGCATTCAGGAACAGAGTTCAGCAACTGTCATTGATAATCAGTTTGTTGTTTCTGTCAATACATGCGGTGATGAATGGTATGTTATCAGCTCTGTACCGACTGAAATTATTCTAAGCGAAAAAAATGAAATGCAGTTATATATCTATATGATCGCATTCTTTGCGGCAATACTGGCAATCGGAATGGGCGCGGTTCTTTCTGTAAAGCTCGCTGAACCCGTGACGGATATTGTTTCTTCTCTGGATACTAAAGCGCATATTGATCAGCTGACAGGTATTTTAAATAAGCTCTCGTTTGAAGAATATGTTGCAACCAGACTCTCTAATTCTCTGACAATCGAAAATCATGCGTTGATTTTGATTGATGTCGATAATTTCAAGGGTGTCAATGATACGCTTGGCCATGCCTATGGAGATAAAGTCCTTTCTGAAATCGGTGCACTGATGCAGAGAGTTTTCCCGAAAGCCGATTATCTCGGCAGAATCGGCGGTGATGAATTTGCAGTATTTATCAATTCTCTGCCGACAGAAATCAGTATTAATTATCAGGGCTATGTCAGAATCAAATGCGAAGAACTCTGTGAAGGCTTCCGGAATCACTATACAGGCGATGACGGAAAATATAAAATTTCTGCAAGTCTCGGCGTTGCATTCTTCCCTGATCATGGAAGCACATTTCCGGAACTCTATGCACAGGCGGATCAGGCATTGTATTTCTCCAAACATCAGGGAAAAGATACGTATACTTTCTTTAGTCAGGAACTTCCGGAACAGGAGGAATCAGATCATGAAAAAACAGAGAATCCAGAATCTGAATAAATTGATTTTATTCTTTACTCTTCCCGTTCTGTGTACAGGCTGTGCTGACAGACAGATTGTCAGATCTCAGACCGAACAGACAGAAATTACTCTCTCATGGTGGGGCAATGATATCAGAACAGAATATACTCTCGAAGCTGTACAGGAATTTCAGAAACTGCATCCGGATATTAAAGTCAAATGCAATTATTCTGAATGGTCAGGCTATGAGGCAAGAAGCCGTGTTCAGATGGTCTCGGCTACGGAAGCCGATGTCATGCAGATCAATTTCAGCTGGCTGAGTCAGTATTCTCCTGACGGAACAGGTTATTATAATATAGAAGAATTATCAGATTATATTAATTTATCTAATTTTTCAGAAGATATGCTCGCTTATGGCAGAAGAAACGGCGTTCTGAATGCAATTCCCATCGCTATGAATGCCGAAACGCTGTATATCAATCAGACTCTCTATGAAAAATATGGTCTTTCTGTGCCGCAAACATGGGATGATTTATTCAAAGCCGCTAAGATTATGAAAAAAGATGGTGTGTATCCGTTCGGAGCGGCTCCCAAATCCGTATGGCTGTATTTTATTACTTATGCAGAACAGAAATCCGGAAAATCTATTCTGAATTCTGACGGAAGTCTGAACTTCAGGCCCGAAGAATTCCAGCTGATGCTGGATTTATATGTCCGGATGATTCAGGAAGATGTCATGCCTCAGGTCGAGTATTTCGACAGATTGAATATTGATAACAGCGGTTACGGCGGTACTGTCGCATGGGTCAGCGATGCCGTGAATTATCTCGGCAATGCTATGAAAAACGGAAATACTGTCGTTGCTGCGGATTATACAGCTTTCTCTCCGGAACAGAGCGGCGAGGGCTGGTATGCCAAACCAGCTACGCTGTATGCCGTCAGTGTCAATACAGATCATCCTAAAGAATCCGCTGTTTTACTCGATTTTTTATTAAACAGCGAAGAAATGGCTTTGCTTCAGGGAATTGAAAAAGGCATTCCGCTCAGTGCTTCTGCAAGAACTTATCTCGAAAATGAAAATATGCTCGAAGGCTTACAGTATGAAGCCGCTGTGAAAATGGAACAGAATACAAAACTTTCCCAGATACATCCGTTTATGGAAAATACAGAAATTCTCTCCGATTTTGTAGATGCCTGTAACGATGTATTATATAATAAAAAAACTTCTGAGCAGGCCGCTGAAGATTTATATCAGCAGGCTTTGGAAATTCTCAATAGTTAAAATACACTCCCTGTTTTCTGACGAAAAACAGGGAGTGTTTTAATTTATTTCGGTGCGTGAAGCATCATGATCGTAAAGAAAATGCTGGGAATCAGTACAATGATCGTATTTCTGATAATTGCTCTTTTCAGCCGTTTCCATTGCTTTTCATTGATCTGACCAATTTTCGGAATTTTCAGAACATCCAGAATCACAACGGCTGATACAAAAATAAAATAACAGTTGACAATAAATAAATATGCCGCTCCGGAGAGCATCTCCCATTCCCGATTAGCAATCGAATATCCGCATGTGCAGACCGGAGGCATCAAAGCTGTTGCAATCGCAACTCCAGGAATGATATTATTCGACTTATCCGCTCTGGTACTGCCGATGATTCCAGCGAATCCGCCGGCTGTCGCAATAATAACATCATAGAAAGTCGGCTGAGTTCGGGCGATGATTTCGCTTGTCGGTTCTTTGATCGGAGAAAGCAGAAAATACAGCGTTGCTACCAGAACACTGATTAATAACTGAATCATGAAGCCATAGAAATTTTTTAATAACTGTGATTTATCCGCCGAAGCAACTCCGAATGCCATTGCAAGAATACTCCCCATCAGAGGAGAAATCAGCATCGCACCGATGATAACTGCTGTCGAGCCGACATTCAGACCGACAGAAGCAATCAGAATCGCACAGATCAGAATACACATGTTAGTTCCTGTAACCTGTCCGCCGCTGATGATGCGCTTCCGGATTTCTTCATGACTCGCAGTATCTTCTGATAAAGAAAACACACGGCTCAGAATATATTTGAGTTCATTCACAGATAATTTCCTCCTTTGTTCTCAGAATCCGGAAGGAAAAGCCGCTGATTTCAATTTTATCTGTACAGAGTTCTCCGGAAATTATATCTTCATAAGATTGATCAAGAATTATTTCGTTTGAAGTTTGAT
>Ga0326511_10001146_pt1 | contig 22340 bp, 21 predicted proteins | sample 0_2496_0518_D_FD_203701 | JGI IMG/M metagenome (GOLD analysis project Ga0326511, IMG submission 203701) | Bovine rumen microbial communities from UC Davis, California, United States - 0_2496_0518 | ecosystem: Host-associated > Mammals > Digestive system > Stomach > Rumen | place: USA... | reverse complement strand
CCTGTATATACTCAATCTCCTGAAAGTGATGGTTCAGAATTATTTAGTGGAGAATATGATGAAAATGAACCTTTAAATATTGCTCCAGTAATCCCAGAAAATGATGATCCTGATACAGATTCCGAAGAACCAGAAGAGAATGAAGATGTTGAAGTAGATTATGATTTTTCTGAAGATGACTCTAAACCTTCATTTGAGGTTCCAGTAGTAACAAATGAATTTGGTATTGGAACTGTTTTGACAATTGGTGGACTTGCTTTGGGTGGTGGAGCTTTAGCTTTAAAAGGAGCTGTGTATATTGTTAAGGTTCTTATTCCTAAATTAAGAAATATTAGTTACTTCTTTATTCATAGTAAAGTAAGAACTTCAGACAATTTAGCTATACAGGCACAGTTAATAGAGTTAAATGCTTATGAAGTAAAATATAATGAAGATATTGATCCTGCAAAGAGAGAAAAGATTGTTCGTAAACAATTAAAGGTAGCTGAAACTCTTAGAAAATGGTCAAATAAATTTGCTATTGATAATAAGAAAGCTGAGAATGATGCTAAAAAAGAAATGTCTAATGATGATAAAAAACTTGATATAGGCGATGTTACCAATACCGATAGTGGAGATATTTTCTAGGAGGTATCGCTTATGAAACAAGATATTTTAGAAGCTTATATAAATCAAACTATAAATGATTATAGAGTTTTAAGTGAAGGAATCATTGATGTTAGTAAAAGAAGAGAAAATTCAAAATTAATATCAAATCCTACCTCTAATAATGCAATTATTGGAAAGATTATAAGATCTAAAAAGATGGACAAAAACAATAAAGAAGTTGCTCAATTATTAGAAGAGAGAAAATTAAAACTTTCATATCAAACATCTGGTGGAAAAAGTATATACACATCTCCAGATCTTAAACTTAAAGGAAAAGAAGTTAGATTTATATCTAGTTATACTATGCAATGTAAAGATGGATATGCTAGTATTGAAAGAGCAAATTCATTAAAATCATTCTTATTTATGTATGATAAACTTGCAGCAAATAAGGAAAAGTTTCTAGATATGGTATTAGCAGATGGTGTAAAATATTTATATGAAGATAGAAAAGAGAAGACTGATAAGAACTATTCATGGATAGTTAAAAATTGGTTAAAGATAAAAAATTTCTATATTTATACTATATATGATGGATCTTCAGCTGATATGTATTGCGATGTCGAAGTTGATATATCTAAGTTAAAAGGTTTGGAAGATTATATTTCAAAGAAATCTTGTACAATATTATATGTAGATTTTAATTTTAGTGATCAACAATTTTATGTAGGTCAAGATATTTTAAATGATAGAACTGAATTATGGGATATTGTACCATTATAAAAGTTTATTGTGGGGTATATCAAAAAGATATACCCCATTAATTTCTATATTAATACGATATTTCATCAATATAGAAGCAATTATTTTTTAAAAAGTTACATTATAATTTACTCTTAAGTAATTACTACTATTCTGGAGGTATATAATTGGAGAAGGAAGATTTAAAAGATATATTATACAAAAATGACACTGATAAGATAAAGGATTTTGTTTTAGAAAATGGGAAAGAGGGCAAAGTTTTTTGTCCAATAGAATTTATAAAAGAGGATGATAAGAATGGATAATGAAAAGATATTAACTATAACTAGATATAATAAATTTGGGCAGGAATATATTATAGCTAGTATGAACTACTCTGATTTATTTAATGATGAAAAATTCGCAAAGAGTCATGAAATATTATACGATAGAAAATTTGATACTATTACAGATACAAATAAATTAAAATTTGGTGATATATATTATACAGAATCTGGTGCTTCTTATATTCTTGAAAAAAGTCTTAAAGGTACATATAAAGCTTGTAGATTAAATAGATTTAAAATAGATATAAATGCAAAAACAAAGGAGATTAAAAATGATTGTTAGATTAGATAACGAAGATGGTATTTGGGTCCCAACCCCTAAATTATTTTTTGATATATTAGATAGAGCTTCATTAGAATTAGCTACAGAAGACGATAAAAATAAAATAGCTGATAGACTCAATAGTGAATTGGAAAAGAAACATGGGGCTTGGTTCTTTAATATAAATTTATCTTTTAATGTAAAATCATCCAAAGGTTCAACACCATGTAATGTAAGAATACTTAAATCTAGAGTAGATGATGGATATAGTGGATGCATTGTATTTGCAACAAAATCAGATTTAGCAACGCTTAAAGATTTTGACTACGAATTTAAAGAATCTGATTTATAATTAAATATTTTGAAAGTGAGGATTGAAATATGAAATCGGAGATGGAACAAGTAATAGATGAAATTAAAAAAGTCACCGAAACACAGACATCTATTAATAAGGCAGATGAACTCAAAGTTATGACAACTATGTTAAATGATAAAGATTTTTCAGTTAGTGTTTATGACAAGAAGATTGGTTATATTGGACAGAGATCACCACACGAAGAAGCTGTTAAATTTGTAGGGGATGTAATTCAGAGAACAACTGGATTAGACAAAAAAGATTCAGTTCATCTTGCATCAAATTTGGAATTTACTAAAAGAGATGCTAATTTCTTAATAACAAATATGAAAGATTTCTTATCTGTATATACAAATACAGGAAGAAAGATCAACATTATGCAGAATGAGTCTACAGAAGCTAATCTTTATGTAAAAGAAATGGGTGCAAGTACTAAGACTATACCTAATAAAGATAATCCTAAAGAAAGCAAAATAATTAAAACTTCACCATATATTAAATTAGTTAGTCAAAGTAAGTGCCCGAAGTATAATGAAAAGTAGAAAAATATTATCGTATAACATTTAAATATATAGAATAATATTTGTGGAAACCAGTGAATTTTGCCAACCAACCAATGAAAAAATTATATCTGACATTTATACCTCATGTATTATGATTTTTGATGTAACCAAATTAATATTTTTGTTTTGTTTACTCCATAATTATACTCCCACATTTTTATTCTATCATGGACTTCCTTTTTGAGTAACCCCACAGGTATCCAACAACCTGTGGGGTCTCTATTTTTTGATATTTGGAACTTTAATATAATAACGGGTAATCCTAAAAATCTGAAGCGAACCGCTGTGCAAGTAATATCACTAGGAAGGTTATGAAAAGGAGTAGCAAAGAGCCCGTTTAAATAATTCTTAGAAAGGAGTCTTTAATATGGAACTTCCTAGCTTTTTATCATTAAAAGAAGATGCATTAGTATTTAATCAACCGGATAAAGAATTTGTTTATTATGTACCAGAAAGATATTTTAATGATAAAACTAAAAAACCTATAGCAGAAATTATTGGTGAAGATGTGTCTATGATTGGATTATGTAACTATGGAATATTAGATTCAAATGGTAAGGTTGTAAAATTTGATAATTTTTGTTTCCCTACAATGATGCTTTGTAGCCCATATGAAATTGAAAAAGTAAAGAATTTTAAATTGCCTAATTCTAATATTGATCCAGCAGATTATAGAATATTACATTTTAAGAAAGATGATAAGGTGGTAAAACAAATCAGAGTACCACAAATAATTGATAATTCTGAATTATTCTTTAAGATAGTCGTAATCACTGCAAAGATGCCAACTACTATACCTTATGATGATATATGGGGATTATTCTTAGAGAATGCACAATTAAATGGATTTAATTATGGACTTCATTCTCAATTGTTTGGAGTTATAGTATCTGAATTATGTAGAGATCCAGACGATTTCAAAAAGTCATATAGATTATCAAAGAAATCAAATGATCCTACAGGATATAAACTTATATCTATAAGATATCTTCCTAAGTTTGTTTCTCCATATGTATCTCTTACATCAGAAAACTTTGACGATGCGCTTAAGAGTTCTATTTTACTTAGTGATGATGAAGAAAAAGATATTCCAGTTTCACCATTGGAAAAGGTAATAATGCAATAATTATAAGAGTAGAGATTTTACTCTCTACTCTTTCTTTTTCTTCTTTTATTTATTATTTTTCTATATATAATTGGGTCTATAAATATACAATAAAGTATTTGAAATACTCTTATAGAAACAATCAATAAAAATAAATAAAACCAGCAATTATTCATAATACATCACCTCTCTTTACTATATAAGAGTTAATATAAATATACTAAATTAACCTATAATAGTTTAACATTTAAGTAAATCTATCAATAAGATTTACAATTTTATATGATAATTTTTCTTCAAAAATAATGAAAAAGGAGGAAACAGGTTATGTACACAGGTACAATTTTTAACTGGCATGATAATTCTGGTTTTGAAATTACCCCTGAAGTAGTCGATACTACTAATAGACCGTTATACATGGTCGTTAATAGTTTTGACAAAGGTCCAGAAAAGTTAACTGAAGTGGACGCCAACAACTTTAGTGCACTTTATGGTACAATGTCATATGACAGACATGGTCAGGGAGCAATTCAAGCTCAGAATATAATTGATGCTGGTGGTCGCCTTCTCGTTAAAAGAGTATGTGCTAATGATTCTGGACTCGCCAATTCAGTATTAGTAGCAAAAATCGAAAACGAGGTTGAAGAGGGCAAAGGTAATTTACTTTCTTGGGAAATTAAAAGTATTGATTCTATATCTGCTGGATCTCAAGCAGCAGCTCCTAAAACTTTTAATGAAGTAAAGAGAGAAGCATTAAAACTTTATGATCCTGCAAATAGAATTTATCCTCTTTTCATCATTACTGATATTGGTAGAGGAATTTCTAATAAAGCTGTTCGTATTATTCCGGATTATGATACAGGGCGCTCATTAGGAAAAATGATTTATATGTTTAATATCTATGAGGGTACAACTCTTATGGAGAATGCAAATATTTCATTAGATCCTTCCTACATATATAATGGTGATTATTACGGATTAGATAAAAATAGAATGACACAAGTTACTGGTGAAGTTATACCAGAAATATATCAAGATTATGTTGCAACCATTACAAATTTAGTTTATCCTGAAGGAAAAACTCCATATACAGCAGAAGAAATTGCTGAACATCAGAAGATTGTATCTTCTTATGATCTTATCAATGCTTATACATATAAAGGTGATGAGATTCTTATAGAGGTTGGAGAGAACGAAGGTAATATAGCTCTTACAATTAAATTAGATGAATATGGCAATATTGATGGTGCAGATCTTAATGTTCTTTATGGTAATAAGTTTAATTATGCTGGTGATTACGGAACATATGGTGAAAGTCCAGCTAAATATGGAAATGGTAAATCTGTTTATGATTTCTATACTGGTGATGATAAAGATCTTATTAAAAATGCCGAACCAGCTCTTCCATCAGAAGATGATCCAACATATCCTGAGATATTTGCAAAGAGAGCATATAGAAGACTTGTCCTTGACATAGCTTCTGTATATCTTGGATTTGATACAGATAATTCTCCTATCAACCAAGTATGGGATGTTGATACATATAAGATTTTTGCAATAGTTGATGCTAATTATCATAAAATAATTAAAGATTGTATAGCAAACTTTGTAAACTTCAGAAAAGATTGTTTATTCCTTAGAGATTGTAATATTGGGTTCTATGATGTAAAGTCTGCTCAAGATATTTATTTAAATTATATTCTTGATAATAGTTTATATAAAGATTTTTCATCTTATCAGTTTAATGGTGAAAGTGCAGAAAAAGCTAAGGTTTATACTACTACATCTAATAGATCTAGATTTATTGCAGATTATGGTAGTACATATGAAGTTATAGATCCAACTTCTAAGAAGAATATTGAAGTTACTATGCTTTTTGATATGGTAACAAATCTTACAAATCTTTATATTGACCAGGGTCCATTCTTCCCACTTGCTGGAACATATAATGGATTTAAACTTGGTAATGCGATTTCAGGAACAATTAACTTTGTACCTATTATTACACCTTCTGGAAATCAGAAGCAAGCAATTGATGATATTAGATTAAACTATGCATTATTTGAAGATGAAGATACATGTGTAGTTCAGTCAAATTATACATCACAGAATATGAATAGTCAGTTGAGTTTCATCAACAATGTACTTGCTATTCAGGAAGTTGCTAGAGTAGTTCGTGTAGCTTGTCCTAGAAATAGATTCAGACTTATTACAGGTTCTGATTTATCAGAGTATGCTAATGCTGTTTCTAGAGTTCTTCAGAGTTATAATACATACTTTGAAACTCTTGAATTTAAGTATACAGAAGATAGGCTTAGAAGTACCCAGAAGATTTTCTATGCTTCAATTAACTTTGCATTTAATAATTGGGCACAGACAGAAATCTTCGATCTTTATGCACTCTCAAATACAACAACTACGAGTGTAAATAGCTAAAGGAAGGAGGACAAATAAATGGATATTACTAGTACAAGTACAATATTTAATAGTAATACTATTAACCCTAGAGATCTTACTATGTATAATGCATATCGCGGGGTTACAGACTTTACTAATATTAATCAGTTTAGTCAGTTTGAGACTGGTTATCAAGCTCTTTATGTTCTCCAAATGCCTTGGTTTATGGAAAAGCTTGAACCATCACTTACAGAATCTTTTAGACATATGCTTGAGTATGAGTTTAGAGGACTTGATGGTCTTCCAGATATTACAACTGATCAGATGACAATTACAGATGGTATTAATGAGCAGAGACTTATTAATAAGGTTACTTATGATACATCTGTTACAGTTCAGTCATCATATTTTGAAAAGACAGGATCTCTTATCACAAGATGGAGTGAGATGTACCTTACAGGAATCAAAGATAAGAATTCACAAGCAAAGACATATCATGGTCTTATCAAGAATGGTAAATGTATGGATCCAGGTCCTGACAAAGAAATCTTTACAATGCTTTATGTTGTTACAGATGCTACTATGTATAGATTAGAGAGAGCAGTTCTTCTCGCTAACTGTCAGCTTACAAAGGCTGAAACATCTATGTATAATGGATCTAGAGATAGTATTAACAATAAAGAATTACAGATTGAATGGACATGTTTCCCTATCATGAACAATGCAGTTGATGCAGCCGCTAGAAAAGTTCTTGAAAAGGTTAATGGTATTAAGATTAATTATGTTAAAGCTGAGAACGATGGTGGTCTTATTGGAAGCACATCTCTTAATGTTAGTAATGCAGATAGAAATAAGTCTGGAAATAGCGGAAAGATTATTTACAGTGAACTTGATTCTACAGAATACAAGTATGGTATTGCTTCTTCACCTACAGTTACAACAGGAACAATAAATGGTGGAGGAAAATCAGTTGGTGGAATGATTAATCCTACAGACCTTGGACAGTATTTTACTGGTTCTAAAAAATAACATAATTTAATATTTATAGGATAGGGGTTGAAATATACCTCTATCCTTTTATTTTTAATAAATTTCACTCTAGATTAATAGGAGGTATTTTGAGATATGGCTAAAAACATATTTTGTATAATAGGTGAATCTGGAGCTGGAAAATCATATTATATGAACAGTATAATATTGAATAATAAATTTATGAAGAAAGCTAAACTAGAACCTTTAATTTATGGAACTACAAGGGCGCCTAGAGAAGACGAAAAGGATGGATTTGATTATAATTTTGTCTCTATAGAAGAATATAATAATATACCAGATGATGAATTAATAGAATTTCGTACATATAATACTATTAATGGAAAGAAATATTATTTTACTAAGACAGAATACATTTCTAAAACAAAAAATAATCTTATATGTACTGCATCTTTATATCAATATGAATCTTATCGTAATTGGACTAGTATGGAGAATATAAAGAATCCTGGATCATATAATTTATATTTAATAATATTAAATGCTAATGTAAAGAATAGATTACTTAGAATTATAAATAATAGATGTAAAACTGATTATGATATATATGAAGCTTGTAGAAGAATTGTTGAAGAAAGAGCAGAATTTGATCAAGTTAAAAGAAGAGTCCCCGAATTAATAGATCCAACAACGTATAATACAGTATTAGTTATTGATACAAATATTATTACTAATGAATCTAATAAAAATAATTTGGAAAAGATTAGAGAATTTATTATGTCCAAAAACATCTAAGTAATCAGAAAAAGGAGGAAAATATAATGGCACAGAATAATAGAAATGATAATTCTATTTCTACTCCTTCTAAAAAGGTAAAGAAACAATTAGATATATTATCTAAAAAGATGGATGGATTATATAAAGATACTTATCTTACTAGACCTGATAATAAAAACAATTTAGATGATATTATGGACAACTTAGATTTTGCAATTAATAGAATATCATCGATTGACAATGACAATATTGCTACAATGTCTGAGCTTATTAGAAGACTAGATAAGAAAGAAAGTGTTGGAGTAGATAAATTAAATAGTTCTTTAACAGAAATATTCAACAATAATAATCTTGTTGGAGAATTATTTGCCAATACAGATATGTATAAATATATCGCATCAGAGAATTATAATTATGATATGATATGTAAATATCTTCCTAAGCTTAACATTGCTCTTGAGATTATGAGAGATAATGTATTATCATCAGATAATTTCTCTAATAAATTTCTTAATCCTAAATCTGTATTTTCTTCAAAAGAAGAAGTGGCATTATTCACTGCAAATGCAGATAGATTAGAGAAGCGATATGAATTATCTACATTTTTATCAGATTTATATCTTGATACATCAAAATATGGTGAAACTTTCGTTTATGTGGTTCCTTATACTAAAGCATTTGAAAGATTGTTAACATCAGCAAGATATAGAGCTAATGGTATGATTTCTCGTTCAACTTCGTTAGCTTATTATGAATCAGAAGATGCATTTTGGAGAGACAAAGAATCTGTAGTATGTCTTGAGAATGGTTTTGTAGATTCAAAAGATTACAAATTATATGTAGAAAGTATAAATAATTCTTCATTAGTAGTTGATGGTGGAGCAAATACTTTTAAAGGTTTTGAAATTAAATTACACTTTAATTATTCTGGAGTAGCACTTAATCCTGTTAATGAAATTGCTGTATCAGAACATTCTGTTGAAAATATCAAAGAAGCAGTTTCTACTATATTTACAGAAGATACTAAAAGAAAATCTGAAGGAAATCTTGCATCTGAATATGATAAATTATCTCAAGCTGCTTACAATACCGATGGACTTATTGTAGATAATATGGATAAAGATATTAAGATTGATAAGAATATTAATGGGTCGGTATTAGAGTCTATTCCTAGAGAGGACATAATTCCGGTATATATTGGAAATACTTGTCTTGGATATTATTATCTTGAGATTAGAGAAGATAAATCTAAATGTGGATATTGTGGAGGACATCATATGACTCCTATGATATCAAATGCAGCTTCTCATCAATATGAGATGTCTCAAGATCAAGAAGAATTAGCAATTAGATATATTTCTTCTAAAATTTCTCAAGCTATTGATTCTAAATTTATTAATGCTAATAAAGATCTTAAAGAAGAAATTTATGCAGTGTTAAGATATAATGAGAAATTTGATATTGCTAGATGTAATGATATTGGAGTTACATTTATCCCAGCAGAAGATATTATTCATTGTTATTTTAAACTTGATAAAGACACTCATAGAGGTGTATCTGATCTTAGAGATGCATTAGTTCCAGCAATGCTTTACATTCTTCTTTATCTTTCAGATATCATTGCTAAGATTACTAGAGGACCAGATAAAAGAGTTTATTATGTAAAACAAAATGTTGAGCAGAATGTAGCTAGAACAATGATGAATGTTGTTAATCAGATAAAGAAAGGTAATATGGGAATGAGACAAATTGAGAGTATGAATAATATTCTTAATATTGTTGGAAAGTTTAATGATTATATTATTCCTCAAGGACCTTCTGGTGAACCACCAATTCAATTTGAAGTTATGCCTGGACAGAATATTGAAACTCCTACAGATATAATGGATAAGATGGAAGAGATGGCTGTAAATTCTACAGGTACACCATTTGAAATGGTTAATTCTACATTCCAGCAAGATTTTGCTGTTAGATTCTCTATGTCTAATACTAGATTCCTCAAATTGGTATATGAAAGACAAAGAAGAACATCAGAATTCTTCTCTCAAATATTTACAAGATTATATAATAATGAATTTAATGAGCAATTCTCAGAAATAAAAATTCAATTACCACCACCAGTATATCTTACTATGACTAACAATCAACAACTTCTTGATAATGTAAGTCAGATGGCAGATAAACTTATAGAATTTGAGCTTAGTGATCAAGAAGAAGAAATAAAATCTGAGTTTAAAAAGTTATATATTAGAAATACTCTTGGTACTTATATCGATTATGATTTTGTAGATCAGATTATAGAGACCGCTAAAGTTAATGTAGAATCTAATAAACCACCTGCAACTGAAGATGGAGAATATTCGGCTGAAGATATGGTGAATGATGATGATGGATATGGATATTAAAAAATAAACATCTCGTACAATAAAGTAAAGGAGATGTTTATTTAATAATCATCTGTAGATAAATTGAAGTTTAATAAATCTCTTGATTTAACAGCTATTATTTGGTCGATAGTTAAGCTGATAAATCCAGGAAATTTATTATTAAGATATCTACAAGGATATTTGATCTCGTCCATTACTAAACATCTCCTTTTTATTTATTATATTTATAATATCTAATTAAAAAATATTTCCCGATAGGATTATTTCCTATCGGGAGTTTCTTTTCTAATTTGGAAACTTTACTATAAATAGCCCAAATAACTCAGAAAGGAGGAATTTATATGGGTATTGTTAAACAGATTAATTCACAGAAATATGTTTATATACATAAAGAAACCACAAACCAATCGTTTTTAGATATGCATCATTATCTAAAAGCTATTGGTGTTCAAAATAATGATTTCTTTTTAACATTAATAGATGCTGGATTAGCTGGAGTAGATCCTAGAGATCCAAATTTATCTCCACATATGAAAGCTAGAGTGATGATGGAATGTAGAAATAATTATTGGTATTTCTTGCGTGAAGTTGTTAGAGTTCCTATACAAGGTGGAGATGTAAATTCTGGAGCTAGATATAAACTTCATAGAGGCAATCTTGCAATGAACTTTTTATTTATGTTAAACTTTGATCAATTTGTAGAGATGCCTCGTCAGCACGGTAAAACTATAGCTGCATTAGTAAGATATTTATGGGTATATAATTTCGGTACATCTAACTCTGAAATTATGTTTATGCATAAAGATCACCAAGGATCGAAAAATAATCTAAAATCATTAAAAACTTTAAGAGATGCATTGCCATCATATTTACAAATGTCTTCATTAACTGGGCAAGATGGAAAGAAATTAAAAGTTCCTAATACTATACAAACTATTCAGCATCCATATAATGGAAACAAGATTAATACTTATCCATCTGCTAGATCTAGAGAAGCTGCAGATAACTTGGGAAGAGGTGCTACAATTCCTTTACAATATTATGACGAGTTTGCTTTCATGCCTTATAATAAAATTGTTTATGAAGCTGCAGTTCCTGCATTCTCTACAGCATCTAAAAACGCTGCTAGAAATGGTGCACCTTATGGTATTCTATTAACAACTACACCTGGAGATTTATTAAATGATTCTGGTAACTTTGCATTTGATGTAAGAAATAGAGCTACACCTTGGCATGAAAGATATTATGATCTTAATTATCAAGAATTACTAGCATTAAGAGATTCAAATACAAAATCTAAGTTCTTCTTAATATCATATACTTATCAGCAATTAGGATCTGGACAAGATTACTTCAAAGAAATGGTTACATATTTCATGAACGATTGGTCTAAGATTCGTCGAGAGGTAATGCTTGAATGGGCAGATACAACAGATGATTGTCCATTTAGTCAAGAAGATTTAGATGTTATAAAGACTTATGTAAAAGAACCTATAAGAACTTTATTCTTTGGACAATTTAAACAATACCAATTCCAGATATATGAAGATCTTGATACTAATTATCCTCCTATAATAGGAGTCGACGTAGCTGGTGCTACATGGAAAGATAGTTCTTGTATTACCGTAATAGATTCTAAGACTACTAGAGTCACTGCAACTTTAAATTGTAACTATATGCCTGCTGATGATTTAGCACAAGTATTATATGAATTAGTTACTAAATATCTACCAAATGGTATAATAAACATCGAAAGAAATGGAGGTTTTGGCGTATCTGTTATACAAAGATTAGTTAAAACTTCTGCCAAAAAGAATCTTTATTGGGAGATTAAAGAGAAAGTTGTTGAAGAAGCATTTAATGGTATTAGAATGGCTAAGAGGTCTCAAAGAGTTAGAGTTTATGGATTAGATTCTACTAGAGATGTAAGAGCTAGATTAATCGAAATTCTTCAAGAAAGAGTTAGATATCATAAAGATAAATTTGTTGCTCCTATAATACTGGATGAAATGAAACATATGGTTGTTAAGAAATCTGGTAAAGTTGAGCACTCTGATAATTCTCACGATGATCAAGTATTCTCTTATTTAATGGCATTATATGTTTGGTATGATGGAAAGAATCTTGCGGAGAATTTCCGTATTATAAAGAATACTATTAAAACTGATACTGAAGAAGAATTATTAGAGAATGATATTGAAGATAATATCGAAAATGTAGAAACTGTTAATAATATTGATGGATATGGATATGTAGATGATTATAATGACATATATGATGCCTTAGATTTTATTGAATCTAATTCTAAGTATATTACATCAGAAGATTTAAGAATTGATCAATATTATGAAATAATAAATAGTAGAAATAAAATATTTGATGATAACGAGGATCTTAGAAATAAAATAGCTGAAACTACAGGTGTAGATCCATCTATGTATAAGAGCAATGAACACTTTGGACAAACATCAGTTACATTACCAGCTGAACTATTTTTAAATGAAGAATCCTCATATGAGTATGATGATTATGGTAATCCTATACAAGACTATTCTGTATTACAAGGAAACTTATCATCGTTCTGGAATCAAGTTTAAAAAAGAAAAAAAACTTTATTAGGGGTTAACCCCACCAGGAGCCCTTTTAAGGCTCCTGGTTATTTTTGAGGAAGATTTTACATCCACGAGTCTTCCTCCTCTTCCCACTCCTTGAGAACACTAACTACAGCTTTAGCGTTCTCGTAATCTTCTATAGGAGAGTCGAGGTCCTCTCCATTATTTATAGCTTCGACTATTTTCTGCCTAAAATAGTCTAAGCTATATTTATCTTCTTCAGTACCTATATTCGTGAGAACGTATACCGCCTCATAGGCACTGATGAAGACTGTTCTGTTGTCGATCTTCACATCAATTGGAAGATCAAATAATAGGGCGCTACAGACTCTTCCGAGCCTATCTCTAACTGGCAACCTACTACTAGAGATTTTATCAATGGAGGATTTTTTGATTAAGTATTTTCCCTTATCATCCTCAATTTCAATCGTACCACCGATTGATTTGAGGTCTGCCATGAGCCCATCTAAATTTACGTAGATTAGCTCATTGTAAATATATAGCTCAAATTTTTTTCGAGTACTCATAGGCACTCCTTTCTCTCATTTTACGGGTGAGGCCCTTCAAATGTTTATCTAGTTACTATCACATATATAATATATAATTATTAATATTAACTTTTTCAAAATAAAATATTTTAACGAATAAATAATAAGGAATAAATGAAGTTAGTTTGGCGAGTAATGGATTTTATTTCTTAATTAGATATTTTTCACACATTCAGTTGAGAGTATGACCTAAATCATACTCTCAAAATTTTCTTTTTAACACTTATTTTTACTTATTAATAAAGTATCTGTGAGGAGGTTATTTATGGATTCTAAAACTAATTCAGGAGGACAAGTAAAGTATGTTTCTCTTACTCAAGAACAATATGATTCTTTAGAAGAAAAAGACGAAGATACTTTATATTTTGTTGAAGATAAAAAAGAAAACAAGGAGGATAATAACAATGGGTAGTTATAACATTGATACCGATGCTGGCATTGGTTCAATTTTATCAAATTTCGATTCTGATTATATAATACATATCGTAGATGATTCTCTTTCTAAAAAATTTAGACCATTTGATGGACCTATGCCTAATATGGTTGATGTATTGGAAAGACAATTTACACTTGTATTGAATAATAGTCCAGATTATAGAGAAAAGGTAATGGAAGTTAGGAATGAAACATATATAGAAATTATTAGTAGAATAGTAGATTATTATCAGATGAATGTTTCTGATGAATTATATTATATGGATCCTGAAACTATACATACCGTTGCTAAATATTTATATGATGTATTTGTAGCTAGATTTACAGATAATATGATTAATTTCTTTACTAATTATATTATAGATAATGCTGACTCTATTTATAATTATCTGAAGAATCTTGACAATATAAATAAACCTAGAGACAATGGTGTATATGCTAAAAATAATTTTTTAGATGAAAAGTTCATTTTAATTCATGCTAATGCTAATTTGGTCATATATAATATTGCTGGATATGATATAAGTTTAAGTACTTTACTTAATTACTTCTTAGGTCCACAAATAGCAAGCTTTTTAATTCCATTATTAGAAGATAATAATGATATTTATAAATATCATTATGCTGAATATATTAAATCTAGTAGTGGACCAGAAATTATTACAAGAATTAAGTTAGAATTACAAACAAAGATATTCCAAAATAACGTTCCTATATCAAATAATCAAGATACAAAATAATTAAAAGGAGAAGTGCAATGACAGAAAATAATAAACTCACCGAAGAAAATATAGAAGCAATAAATAAGATTATGGAAGAAAATGCTGAATCTAATCAAGATATCAAATTGGTTCAATCTTTACCATCAAATAATAATGTTGAAAATTCTAATTCAAATGAAGAAGGATATATGAAGAAAGTGAATACTATCATAGATCCAAATACTGGTGAACATAAGATACTTGGTGATGTTGAAGATGATGATGAATTTGAAACTGTAGACGAAACTACTTTTGAAGATCTTGTTGCTGGTATTGAATCTGGAGAAATAAAAGTAAAAGTAAATGATTCTCCTGTAACTGAAGAAGAATTGAAAAATAATCCTTCAGATATGCTAGATCCAAACTTCCAACTTTCCGAAGAAGCAATTCAAACTATGCTTGAACTTGTAAATAGAAGAATGAAGAAGGAAGAATTTAATGTTTACAAGGCTATGCCTAAAGAAGTTCAAGATATGATTAATAAATTCATGGGACAAGCTGGAGAAGCTGAAATTCCTAGAGTTACAACTAATCAAAGTAGAGCATTAAGAAATTCTTTAGCTGAAGATTTATTAGATGATTATATTCTTAAAATTGGATTAAATAGAGCAAAGGAAGATCTTAATAGTGAAATAGAGAATATCTTTAAGCAGGGAACTAAAGATATAGCAGAATATTCTATAGGATACACTCAAGAGAGAAATAAAAAATATAGAGAGTATATAGATAATCTTGATGATGAAGAAAAGAAAGCTAAATTAACAGAAACCCTCGATGTTATTGATTCAGCTTATACTCTTGAACCTCTCATTGAATTTGCAAAAACTTGTAAAATTAAGAAGTATGATATTGAGCAACCTAAGAATTATTTTAGAGATTTCACTAATAAATATATTAATAGTAATTATAATATCTATGATATTAAATTAGCTCTTCCAGTTTTAGAAAGACATATAGTAGATAATGAGAAATATAATAGTGCTGATGTTGTTGCATTTATTGTTTGTTTCTGTAAATATATTAGAAACTTTAAAGTTGAAAATGTATTAGAGCATTCATTCATGTATTATGTAATTTATAATATCATTATGATAGACGCTAATACTTCAGAGAAAACTATAGATGTGTCTACTGTATTCGTAGAAAATGTGAAGAAAGTAATAGACAATCTCAAAGAAAGAAATTCATTATTACGCTAAATTATTAGAGGATAAGGTTAATTCCTTATCCTCTATTATATTGATTTTTTCTAGAACTTTTATATAATAATTGAAAATAATTATTTATTAATAAAATCTGAAGAAAGGAAGGGAATTACCTATGTTAATGGATATTAAATGTTCAATGGTCCCATCTATAAAGGTTTGTTTGACTTTTGATGACGGACGCAAAAAGGACCCAACTCTAAGTGTAGGTGATCTTATTGATCTATTATACAATAGTAATGGTCTGAGAAAGCATATTGTTGGAAAGATTATTCAAATCAACACTAATGGATGTGACCCAAAAGGCTGGAGTATTATTGTTGATGGATCTGACGACTTTGATTCAGAAGTAGCTAGGTTGTCACCAATGTCTATTCTTGATGTTGACATTATCCGTAAGAGTGGATCTACTAGAGTTGTTTCTACTCCAATTGACGATACTGGTGTTTATGCTATTAGAGTTAATAGAGGAAGATTACAGTATACAAAGGACGGAAAGATATGGTTCAATATTAAGATAGATGATATCGACATTATACCTGGCAAAGACATTATTATCGATGAAAATGGACATCCATCTGTTCCTGCCGGAGAAGAAATAGATGATGATATTATCGATGAGAACAACTAATAGATTTTTTAATTCTCGGTAAAGGAGGAAATGAACTATGAGCAAAGCTACTACTAAATTTGTAGAATTTAATGAGGAAGTTCTTCCAAAAGTAATTCCAGCTGTTATAGATTCAATTTGGTATCCAAAGCCAGATCCAAATGAAGATGAGTCTGACGATGATGTAAATCCTGATGATCAAAACAGCTAATTAATAAATTTTATAAGAAGGAGGAATTAAAATGGATATAAGTGTAGAAATTCTGCCTAAGATATATCTGGCTGTAATTCCTGAGTATTGGTACAATCCAATTCCTAAAGACCTTCCAGTTTCTTCATCTACATTTAGTCTTAAATATGACACAGATGAGGAATTTGATGCTGTTAAGGAAATGGAATCGAAACTCAATACTGAAGAATCTATTGTAACTCCTGAAGATATTCCTGAGCATGATACTCTTTCTCAATATCTTGGATCATATAATGTTGTTGGAACACCTGGAGAGTTAACTCTTATCAGTCCTAATAAGATTGGTGTAAAAGATACAGATGTTGTTGCATATCATTATATTAAGGGTGAGGAAGACGATGCACCTGGAGTTTGGGAGAAGATCGAAGATGTACAAGTTATAGATGGTTATGTGTGGGGAACACTTAATAGTTTCTCTCCAGTTGCAGTATTTACTGTAAAACCTGATACATATTTTGAAGAATCAGTTCAATATATGAATTGTCCTGGTTATGTAGCTAATGGTATTCCTATTGTAGTTTCAAAGAATGAAGCTGGAAAGACTATTGTTACAGATGCATATGGTAAGGTAACAGAAATCAACGCTAGAACTATAATCATTGGTGGATCTTATGATAGAGATCTTGAATCAACATCTGTTACTGTTAAAGGTGATGTTAAAATTGCAGGCATCAGAGCAGGTTCAGTAAGAGATGGTGCAGCTGAAGAGCCACTTAGAGTAGGTAAAATCACTGTTAATATTGAAGATGTAGTTAGACCTAATATTGGTGTAACAGGATCATATGGTGCAGTAAAAACAGAAGAGGTAGAAATTAATATTAAGAATTCTAGTCTCAGTTTCTGTGGAGCTGGTGAATCTATTTGCAATGGTCATGATGCTAATGCAGAGTGGGGAATCAATGCTTCACTTGCAAGCAAGGCATGGGTTAAGAAATCAAAGATTACATTAGATAATTCTTATGTAAACTGTGCTTATGCTGGATGTAACTGTGGATATATGTATGGTGATGATGTTAATATTATTGCTATGAATGGATCAAGTGCAGATTACTTCCTTGCATGTGGTTCAAATGGTGCAACTGGTAATGCAACTGCAACAGCTATCAATTCAACAATTAATATTATGCAAACAACTAACAGAGGTATTGTTAATAACTCTGAATTAGTTGTTAAAGATTCTACTGTAACATATTTATTCCCTACTGGAGATTCTACAGATAAGACTGTAAACGGTAAGGTTAATAAAGTTAGAGTAGAAGTTACAAATGGAAAAGTTGATCTCTACCCTGGAACAAATGGTGGAGTTGTAATCACTGCAGAAGATGCAGAAGAAATTATTGATGTTATAAAAATTTCTAGAACAACAGATCTTACATATATGGAAAACGCAGAAGTTATTCTCGGAAATAAAATAAAAATAAAATAATCTGAAGGGAGGTTTTAAAAAAATCATGAAAAAAGCAAATAATATAATTGCTAATGAAGAAATGGAGCTTTTAGATCATGGTTCTGGTCAAAAACCTCCCCATGGCAAACCAATCCAATTTAAACGAGGTACGGCAGAAGCATTTTGGATAAAAAATCCTGTTCTTTTGTCTGGTCAACCTGCATATGAAACAGATACCAAAAGAATGAAAATTGGAGACGGAATAAGTAGATATATGGCTCTCCCATATATTGGTGACGGTAAAGATGGTAAATCCGCTTATGAATTATGGGTAGAGGCTGGTCATGAAGGTACTATTGATGACTTTTTAAATTACTGTATTGGTCCAGCTGGTAAATCTGCTTATGAAATCTGGTTAGCTTTAGGGAATGAAGGAACCTTATTAGACTTTATTCAATCACTTCATGGTGAAAAAGGAGATAAAGGTGATAAGGGAGACCCTGGAGAAAAAGGAGATCAAGGTGAACCTGGTAAATCTGCTTATGATATTTGGATTGATGCTGGTCATCAAGGAACTATTATTGATTTCTTAGATTCTCTCAAGGGCAAATCAGCTTATGAAATTTGGATAGATCTCGGTCATCAAGGAACAGAACAAGACTTTATCGATTCACTTAAGGGTGATAAAGGAGATAAGGGAGACAAAGGTGATCAAGGTCCAGAAGGTCCTAAAGGAGCAGATGGTGCTCCAGGCGAAAAAGGTGATCCAGGTCCACAAGGTCCAGAAGGAAAAGATGCATTTGAAGTTTGGAAAGAAGAAGTAGGAGATCCTACTTTAACTATAGATGACTTTATGAATTTCCTTACGGCTAATAGTTGGCTTGGTATAGACGAATAATAACATTTTAGTAATAATTCATAGGTTTAATAAAATAAATCTATAGAAAATAAAAATTTTCCAATAAGGAGGAATAAAAATATGGCAGCTTCAACTTATACACAAATTCATAGAATTGGAACTCAGGAGCAGTATGATAATCTTGCAACAAAAAATCCTGATTTGCTTTACTTTACAAGCGATACAGGAAAGCTCTATAAGGGTACCACAGATTACACAGATGCATTCGTATCTACAGCAACTGTTGGTGAAAGTGGTGTTGCAGGTAAGATTTATCTTGAAACTTCAACTGGTCAGGTGAAGACATATGTAGGCAATGCTTGGAAAGTTATTTCTTATCCACTCGCAGTTACAATTGATTCACTTAATGCATCTTCATACAAGGTTCCATCAGAGGCAGGAGTTGTAGAACTCGTTAACTCTGCAGTTGGTGGTGACGGTGTCATCAATAACATTGAACAGAAGATGAATGCTGGTACAGCAGTTTCTGGTACAATTACAGCAACAAAGGGTGATGGATCTACATTTGATGTTTCACTCATTGGTGCAGCAGTTAATCCTACATGGGATGCTACAACAAGACAGCTCCTTATCCCTGTAGTTAAGGCTGATGGTTCAACTCAGAATGTTGAAGTTAATATTGGCAAGGATATCTTCATTGATCCTACACCAGGAGCAAACTACTTCGATCCAGATACAAAAGAAATCGTACTTACACTTAATGATGGTACAGCTACAACTGATCCTACAGTAATCAGAATTCCTGCATCAGCACTTTATAATGATTACACTGGTGCTGCAACTAACTCAGGTACAGTTACAATTGATGCTACATCACATACAGTTGGATTTAACCTTAACATTAGTACAGCTGCAAACAACAAGCTTACACTTGATGCTAATGGTCTTATGGTTGATCTTGATGCTTATGCTACAACAGCAGCAGTAGATGGTATCAGAAGTGATCTTCAGGGTCAAATTGATGCTACAACAGCTACACTTTCAGCTACAACTGCAGCTCTCGATACACTTACAACAAATTATAATGGTACAACTGCAGCTCTTAATACACTTCAGAACAATTATAATGGTACAACAGCAGCTCTTGATACACTTACAACAAATTACAATGCTACAACAGCAGCTCTTGATACACTTACAACAAATTACAATGCTACAACAGTAGATGTTGCTCAGAATACAGCTGATATTGAAGCTCTTGCAGCTGCAGCTACAACTTGGGGATCATTTACAGATTAATATAATATTTTAAGTTTGACTATGCTTAATATATGACTTTTAAAGGGAGGGGGACAAGTCTTCCCTCCCTATTTATTTATGTTTTAAATAATAAACTTTAGAAAGGAGATTTAAAATGTCAGTTAATGCTACTACATATAACAAAATACTTTCTAAAGGAATTGAAGCCAATTTGCCAGCTATAGAAGACGGAAAGTTAAGATTTACTACAGATACTGGTAGATTGTTTTTGGATAATGGAACTAGCAGAATAGAGATTACAGATTTTATCAAGGGTAAAACTGAGACAGAAATCAAATCTACTTTAGCACCATTACCAAAGATTTATCTTTCTTCTGACAGTCGTAAGTTATTCTATTATGATGATGGTTGGAAAGAGATTAGAGCTAGTGAAGCAGTAAATGCTTCTACAGCTGAGTATGCAAAAACGGCTAATAATTCCAATACTGCTGGCAGCGCTAGTACAGCTACTATTTCTATGGATGCTATAAAGAGTATTACTCGAAGCGGAACATCCTTTACAGTTACTAGAAATGATAATTCTACATTTTCATTTGATCAGCAAGATAATAATACTACATATACTGCTAATAATGGAGTTGGAATCAGCGGAAACACATTTTACAATTCTGGTGTTAGATCAATATCATTAAATGGAAATAATGTCAATGTAAACACAAATGGTTCCACATCTGATATTACTATTCCATATGCTACTAATGCCAGTACAGCAGATTATTCTAAAAATGCAGCTACTGCAACAGTTGCTACTAAAGATGGTAGCGGAAATACTATTACTTCTACTTATGCACCTTTAGCTAGTCCAGTATTTACAGGTACACCTACAACACCAAATATTAGTGCTGGCGATTCTAGTACAAAGATTGCTAATACTAAATTCGTAAGTGACGCTATTACATCTGCTATAAGTGGAATTGCACAATTCGATTTTGAAGTGGTAACCACTTTACCTACAACTGGTGTTAAAGGAAAGATTTATCTTGTAGCTAGCGCTTCAACCACAACTCAAAATATATATGATGAATATATTTGGATTGGTGATAAGTATGAAAAGCTTGGAACTACTCAAATGGATTTAAGTAATTATGTAAATACTGTTACCGAATCAGGTACAGGTAATGCATATACTGGATTTACCAAGAATGGATCTACCCTTACACTTAATAAGAATAGCACATTCTTAACATCACACCCTGCTGTAAATCATAATAGTTCTACAGCTTCTGCAGCTCCAGCAGCAGGTACAACTTTTAGTGTAATTAGTGATTTTATTACAGATAATTATGGTCATGGAACTAGTTTTACAAAGACCTATGTAACAATGCCAAATTCCGTGTCCAATGCATCTACTGCTAATTATAGTAAGAATGCTATTAGTTCTATTACTAGATCTGGTCTTACATTTACTGCTACTAGATTTGATGGTAGTACATTTACATTTACACAAAAAGATGATAATACTACATATGGTAATTTTACATCTGCAGCAGCTGGTTTAGCTCCAGCTTCAGGTGGTGGTACAACTAAATATCTTAGAGCAGATGGTTCATGGCAAGTACCACCAGATAATAATACTACTTACGATGTAGCTAGTGTAGGAAGTGCTGGACTTATGCCTGGATTAAATGCTGAATCTGCACAATTTTTAGCAGGTGATGGTACATGGAGAACACCAATTGGTACTACATATGGTGTAGCTACTATAGGAAGTGCTGGACTTATGCCTGGATTAAATGGTTATAGTGATCAATTTTTAACAGGTACTGGTACATGGGAAACACCAATTGGTACTACATATGGTGTAGCTACTATAGGAAGTGCTGGACTTATGCCTGGATTAA
>Ga0326511_10001145_pt1 | contig 22342 bp, 21 predicted proteins | sample 0_2496_0518_D_FD_203701 | JGI IMG/M metagenome (GOLD analysis project Ga0326511, IMG submission 203701) | Bovine rumen microbial communities from UC Davis, California, United States - 0_2496_0518 | ecosystem: Host-associated > Mammals > Digestive system > Stomach > Rumen | place: USA... | reverse complement strand
CTCCAGCTTCCACTTCTCTTGCAACAACTGTTTGGTCTTTCGTCAATGGAATTGCCCTATCAGAAATCTGATAAACTCTAGAATCACCAATATTCATAATGAAATATCTTGTATCTGTAAGCATAAGCACTGCCGCCGTTGTACCAAGGTCAATTCCAATGCTGTCACCATAGATACGTATTTTTTCATTACAAAGTAATGCAATATCAGTCCATTCATCACGAATAACTGTATCAGTGATTCCAGTTTGGCATAAATTAGGCAATTGCTTTGATACCCATTTATGAAAGGCATCAATCACGGTTGCACTTGCTACTTCTCCTTTAGAAAGCCCGCCCATGCCGTCACACAATACAGCAATTACCATTTTGCCAAGTCTGGTATCAACTACAGTAACTCCAAAGCTATCTTGATTGGTCTCTTTAGAAAGTCCAATATCAGTTGTCGCAGATACAATATATTCCAAATTATTCACCCACCTTATTGAATCATATAATCTTAAATGTAAATTTTTCATCTGCAAGCATAATCATATCTCCATCCGAAAGAGGGGTTTCAATTCCCCCTTGTATCATCATTTCATTGACATACGTATGATTGCGAGAATTCAAGTCTACAATAAAATAATTATCCCCACGCTGGATAATATGAGCGTGTTGATGCCCTACAGCCGTGTTGTCATGTACATTACAATCTAAATTTTCTAGGTCACGTCCAATCAATATCATAGGTTTATTGATGAAAATACGCTCATGATTCTTGATACGAATTAAGCAAGCAGTTCTCTTTACAACTGGTTTCAATACAGTTGTTCCCACACTAGGCTGTTTTTGCACCACTTGATTCAACACAGTTGTACCAACTGAACCTAGAGGATAACTTGGTTCTTCTTTTGTCAATAAGGTTGTACCTACCATTGCTGGAACTTTTGGTGGTGGATTCAAATCATAGCCATTTTCAAATTGAGAAATTGGCTGTTTACCAGAAAATTGTCCTGTTACAGCACTTTGAGTTTGTTTTCCAGTAGTTAAAACTGTAGTTCCCAAGAAAGCGTTTGTTGCTTCTGAGAAAGTCTCCGTTGTTTGTTGAAGCTGTTCAAAAACAGGATTATTTTCAGGTATCTCAACAGGGGTTGACTGTGGTGATTTATTGTCGCTTCGATATCCTGCAACTCCTCCCCGAAATCCTGTTGAAGGTTTTGACTTTTGAGGTGTTTTTTCTTTTTTTGATGAGAAGAATCCAAATAGTCCCTTCTTTTTCGGCTCTTCTTCTACTGGCGGAGTTATTTGAATAGGCTCACGAGAAACAGGCTTTGGCGAGACTGTAATTGTTGGCGGTTCTTCAATTTTTTTCACCTCGGTCGGAACTACTGGTACAGGTGTTTGTGATTGTACAGGTGATTGCACTTTTGAAGTAACTCCTGCATTTTGTGAGTCTGTCATCGCCATTCGCATATTTTGGAGAGAAAAGCCGTTTTCACTCCTGATAACATTCCACACACGATTGAAATAACTGACTTCCTGATGATTGGTGCTGACATAGCTATTTTCAACCACTATACGGAAAAACGAATAAAGATTTCCGTTAAAAACTATACCCTTTAATGCAATACAAAGAAATGCGATACTATGGTCTAATTCATTGATAAACACAGAATCCATATCCAGTAAAACTTGCTGTACATCTATCATATATTCATCAAAATTTTCAAGTGTATCAATCAAATTGGTCAGCATCAAGCGAAAGTCCTCTTGAGAGATATTTTTACTGACATATTCCCGAAGTGAAACCTTCCCTGTGACATCAAACAACATATTTGTGTAATAACCGTTCATCTCCTCTAATGCAATTGGTGCTAACCCAATAGTATGATTTTGATTACTGTTAATCATCAGAATGCTCACTTTGTCAAGAGGTGTCTTCTGCCCAGCCAAATCAAACACCGCATAAATATTGCTTCCTTTTTGAACTCTTGCTAACATAATTTCTTCACCTGCTTACTTATAAATTGTAATGACAATAAATTCCTGAACACCATCTGATTCTGCTAATGCATAACCATTATGTGAAAATGGCTGTATACTACTAAATGTAGGTTTTATCAAAATATTGCCTTTTTCATCAATACAGCCCCATTTTCCTTTTTCACAATATGGAGCATAACCCAAACTGAAAGAATTGGCATTTTCATATTTAAATTCTGTTACAACTTCTCCAGATTGGGAAATAAATCCCCACTTCCCATCTTTTTTCACTGCTGCTGGTTCATCAGATGCAAACAATTTCGCATCATCAAACCCATCAGAAATACATTTTCCATTGATATCATATAAGTAATATTTATCCCCTTGCTTAGCAAAAAAGACTTTATATGTAGAACAGAATCCATACTCGTTCATTAAAATTTCATCAAAATCGAAACCAGTTACATTTTCAAAAGAAGTATTGATAACTGCCCATTTTCCATCTTTCTTGACAGGAGCTAATCCATTGGAAAAGCATCCTGCATATTCATACTCAAAATGATATTCCTTCATTTTTTTGTCTAAGTATCCGTAAATTCCATTGATTTTCGCAGGAGCATAATTGTCGTGAAACGTCCCGAGGTATTCCGCTGATGTATCAGGTACTAACTTGCGGTATCCATCTTTATTGATATAATACCATTCATTTTCTTGATAGACAGGAATCACGTCTTGTCCCAAAATTCCAATATTCTCATATTTTACAGAAGCTGTAACGGTGCGTGAAGTATCAATCAATCCTTTTCCACTTTCCAATGAAACAACTGCATAGCCAGTTTTAGTGTCATCTGAATAAACAAAAGGTGTCACAGAATCATATTTCATACTCTCTAATGTATAACGTCCTTTAATATCAATCAATCTGGAATTGATTTCAGTTATATCATCAAGATTTTGTCCTGCTTCTTGCAACACATCGTAGGCATCTTGAAATTTTGAATTTTCAATATAATGGTCTGCAAGCAGCAAATATGCTTCTTCTTGTGTTTTATCAGCAGAAATAGCGTTTTGACAAGCTTTTATCCAAGCATTCTCATTTTCCAAATTATTGTATAAATCAACAATTTTCATTGCTGTATCATAATCATCGCTTCTTACTTTTAGAGCAAGTTCATATTCGCTGACAGCATCAATGTATATTTTCTTTTCCATGTATGCTTCTGCTTTTTCTATATGTGATTTATAAGATGCTGTAATATTGCTATAATAACCAAGTACATTTTTCCATGAAACCACCAACATACATAAAATTACAGCCATCAAAATATAGGGAACGAGTTTGCTCATGTTCTTCACTTCCAATTTATGATAATAAAATATAATAGAGATTCAATCCAATAAATGCAAATGGACCGAGTGCAAGGGTAGATTTCATTTTTGCTTTTCTTGTAATAAGTAAAAATGCCGCCACAATTGCCGAAAGAAATGTCGTGTAAAACAAAATATTCATCATTGGAATCACTCCAAAATAGAACCCAATCAACGCAAATAGTTTTACATCCCCTGCACCAATTCCACCTCTTGAAATCAAGCGACAAATCAATACAATCGTACCGCCTATTAACATTCCAGAAAAAGAAGTCAAAAGAATATGGAATATTTCATTCGGATAAAATGCCATTTCTATCAGTATTCCAATGCCCCTTACTGCTAAAAGAATCAGAAAAATTTGATTTGGTATTTTCTTAGTGCGAAAATCTATCCAACCACCAAGCAAGATACACTCCCAAAATAAGATATATTGGGGGAGCTGTACCATGTTGATACCCTTTGTTTCATAAAAGAGAATTGCTGCAATTGAAAAAGCCACATATAAAATTAGAAATACAACAAAATGAATCGGCTTTTGTAAAAGATGTGATTTGACATTTCCAATCACAAACGCTTCTTCTTTTTGATAACAATTTTGATATTCTGCCGCCAACAGTGCTAGTATTGCAGAAATTACCACAATTATAACATAAAATAATATCAACGAAATACAACTCCTGTTATGATTTATTCTTTGTAGCCCATATCCTTCAAATTCAAAGCAGCTAGATTTTCACCTTTTGGTCGAACCCATGCCGCAGTAGAGGCAACTTGACGAAATGTGATTTTATTTTTGACAAACCCTAAAGTATATTTTTCTAAATCTAGCTGATAGGTAATTTGTATCTTAATGGAGCGTCTATCTGCCAAAAATTGACTCCCCTTGAAACTTACTGTTTCTGGCTTAATCCCAATTGCACAATAATAGTCATCAATACTTGTACTTGAAGTGTTGGCAACAAGATATTTAGGCATCAACGCTTCACATACAAAAGGAGCAACAACATTATTGACAACACTATTTGCCGCTGTTTTGGCAAAAACAGAAAGTATTTGTTTTGCTTGTCCTTTGGGGTCTTTTGCAAGATTCTTAAAATCTGCTCCCATTGTCTTTGCCTTCTCTTCAGCATCTTTAAAAGAAGCCAGTAACTTATCCTTATCTTCAGAAATTTCACCAAAATTGATAGACTCAAAACTATCATAGCTTTTCACTGTATCAACTGTACTTCCTACCTCTGAACCAAAATCTTTCGCACTGCTAGAAAAATCTACAACAGATTGAATAGTTTTATTGATGTCTTGTGCTCCTGTGGGATTAGAACCAGCAGTTACAGCTGCCAGTCCCAACTTATCTATCAAGTAATAGTACCCTGAAACTTCCTTTGCAGTTTGTCCCAATGCATACTGTACATTTGACTGCACACGAATAATCAATGCCATAAACATGAGCGCAATTAGAGAAATCATAAAAAATGTAATTCCAAAAATCGCATCAATCGCAAACTCTCCACTTTGGTCTTTTATGAAATTTCTCACGAATTATCACCTCTTTTAACATCAATAGCCTGTCATACCACTGTAATGGAGATTGACAGTATTTCCGCCCAATTTTGAAAAATCAGGGCTAATGCTTGCATCTGTTTCATCAGCATCAATCTTGATTGCCCATGGGAACAATGTTCCCATTTCAATATCTGCACTTACATAGAACATTGTATACGCCTCATTCACATAAAATGCTTTTTTAGGTGTTCCATCATCATTGAAATCAAGGACATTTTCAGGCTTACCATCATCATTGCCTCTCACTGCATAGTTGACGTTCACTTGCATTAAAGCAGCCGCACGTTGCATCATCTTGTCTTCATTTCCAGTACATAACCCCATGAACATGAACAACTTACAATATTCTTTGTAGTTCATTGTTACTTTTGCAGCAATGGACTTAGATTTTGCACCGATTGTATCGCTATTTTTAATATGTTCTTTGACTGTATCTTTGGCTTTTCCACTAAGATTATTACCAGCCTCTTCAACAGCTTCATTGGCTTTTTCTTTCAAATTAGTTGCACCATCATTGACATATCCTGTCAATTTTTCCTTTAAGCTATTAGACACACTATCCAACTTGTCATTGATAGCTTTCTGCACATCTCCTAATTTCAACCAACTATCCACTTTGTCCTTGATTGCTTCCTCAATATCCCCTGAAGAAGGAACTGCATCTTTTGGGATTTTTCCTTTGATACCACTCTTTAAACTGCCAATGTCCGCATGGTTATATAAAACCAAGGCTACTTTCTTCACGGTCTCATTTTGGAGGTTATCAATATTATTCTTAATACTTCCCCAAGCTTCATCAATAGCAGTATCTACCACAGTATCAACATTATTTTTAGCATCATCCAACTTGCTTAATACTGGATGAATAGTATTTACCAATGGAGTTGTAAAGTTATCTCTTACAGTGCTTTCTATTGACTTTCTCTGTTGTTCAACATAATCTTTTACAATATCATTTACTTGGTTTGTTTTTTCCTCAATTGTCTGATTAGCTGTGTCAGTCAATACGTCGATTCCTTCACTGACCTTATCAGAAACAAACTCTGTTCCCACTTCTACGCCATAATCAATTGCCTTATTAATTGCACCGCTTGGCGAACAAATAAATGTAGTACTATCTTTAATCAATGGTACATCTTTTCCATCTTTGAGCATACTCAAATCCAGCGCACTCTCTGCCAAAGCAACCGCTAGCACAATACAAACTTGCACAACTGGCACAAGCACTACTGTCCAGCCAACCAAAGCTGTAGCAATGGAACTTGCCATTGATTGAATATCAGAAGCTGTAAAAGCATAAACCGCATTGATAGCAAAACGCAATAAGAAAATAGTAGTTTCTGTTGCCGCAAGATTTGCGCCAAGGTCACGATTGCCCCAAAGGATATATTCCATCTCTTTTCCATACCATGCATTTTTCATGTTGAGAAATTTTGGATTTTCGGGGTTGTTGGTGTAACCATTGAGGAGTGTCAATTCATTTTCTTTAACTTTTTTGTCTGTTTGACAAGTAAACATCTCGGTGAAATATTCTTCTAAATAGATGTTATCTTTCAATCTTTCCCCTAAATTTGCAATGATTCCCAGCATATCATTTGCTTGAGCCAGCTGGTTTTTCCCATTTTCTGCATTTGATTTAGCATTATTTTTTGCATCATCTTCCCCTGATACAACACTAACACTTCCTGCTGAACCATATCCAGAGCTTTCACCACTTTTCACCTCATCATGAGCTGTTCCAAAATTTTCTTCACTGCCTGCTTTGTAGTCTCCCTCTTCCTTTTTTTCAGGTTCAGAAGGCTCTCCTTTATCATCCTTTACTTGACAATTATCAGCTTTTTCGCTAGACGGTTTTCCACCATCAACTTGAGAAAGTTCTTTGATATTATTAAGCTCTGTTGATTCTGCTTCATCCATGCTAGGCTTCTTCACCTCAGTAGTATTTTGGAGAACATTGTAAAATTTTTCCTCTTCAGGCGTTCCTGTAATTTTTTTAGCTTTAAAATCAGCATCATCTAAAAAATCATATCCCTTATGTCGGTCATCTACCAATATCTGATTCCATAATTCAGTTGCATCTATGTCAGGAACGTTATCAATTTTGTTAACTTTTTCAGCAAACTTCAATGCGATTTTAAACGTAGAATATCTGCCTTCATCTGTGATTTTTCTGGCATCCTCATTGACGATTCCAATATAATCGCAGAGAATTATATCAAAATACTTAATTTCTTTTAATTTCGCCTGAATTTCCTTAAAACGTGTCAAATATTCACTGACTACCTTATTCAAAGCTTCTACTTCAGAAGGATTCACACTATTTGCCAAAGTTTCTATATCACTTGTCATCTGGCTTCTTGCAACATCATCTTCTACCTTATTTTCTCCTTCATTGATACTGCTTTTTAAACTGCTTGCCTCTGATTTCACCTCATTAGCTCTTTGTGCAATCAAAGTCAACTGCACATTTGCTTCATCTAAATTCTTCACAATGTTAATGACAACATCACAATACTTTCTGAATCCAGAATCCAAAATGGCTTTTTCAAAATAATTCCGTTCAGCTGAATCATAACCTGCTGAATTCCCTGCTACATCATGCAAACGGCTATACTCCCCTGTATATCCCCATTCACTCAATTTCTCATTCAAAGCAGACAAAATTCTGTATTCTTTAAATTTGCCTACATAGTCATAAACATCAGCATCATCCACCGTACCATCCAAGAATGTCAATGTAGCCGATTCCCCAGAACCATCAACTGTAATTTTTACATCAGGATGATTATTTTTGAAATCATTTTCATATTCCTGAAACTTAGGATTCCTGTTACCACTATCAATATCAACACAAAATTGCTTCTGGAACTTGTTCAAATACGCTGTATATCTCTTCAAATCCTCAAATTCACTTTTCAATAAAGCAACTCCATCTTTTTGTGCATTATAAAAAGTCTTATACTTTTCAACATCAGCACCAGCAGCAGGTGTATTAGTTTCAATAGCAGATGCCTTTGATGACAAGTTACTTATTTTTTGATTGAGCATTTCAGTATTTTCTGACTGTGTTTTTGTGAGTGTAACTGTAACGACTTTCTGGGTTTTGGTTTCTTTTACTTTTTCTCCATCAGTTCCTTCTTCTTCTGATTCCACCTCAATATCTTCTGTTGTTTCTGAAACATCGTAATGATAAGTAATATTATACCATTTTTTCCACTTATCAGAAAGTTCTAAATTTCCTGTCCCAGAATCATTAATATCCATCAAACCAGAAGTACTTTCAGTAACCATGTCTATGATTGCCTTTGTATCCAATTCAGGAATACCTTTTTGAATCTTTTTGATGCCTTCTTCTAAAATCATAATTTTAGACATATTATCCAAATTATCTTGCATCACATTTTTATCAAATGGCTTGGGAGAAATACCATTATATTCATCAGCTTTTGTATTATAATCATTAATTTTATCATAAGCAATTTTCATTGGTGGGTCGCTTTTCCCATCTTCTGTCTTATTAACATCAGCAATTTTTTCAGCTAAATAAACCTTCCCTTGTGCCGCATTAGACTGATTTTTCATATCTTTCAGAAATCCGAGTTTATTCAGGAAATTCTGTCCAACAGAAACAGGACCTTTGTATTTCATATAGTCGATAATTTGCCCCTTCATGATTTTCGGGTTAGCAATATCAGAATCCAAGACAGGTGAAAAGACAAAATGAGAGTTTCCCTCTTCCTCTTCTGGAAACCGCATTTGCAAAAAATTGGTATACTCCACTGGTTCACCAGTTTCACCAGCACTCATAGCATACTCCGTCAATGCATTTGCGAATTCTCCTACATACCCTTTATCTGGATTAACTAATTTTCCAGAAATCGTCTCTTCAAAATATTGTCTAATCACAGGCTCAATATCATCTTTAGAGCTTGCGTTCGCAAATAAACCATACATATCCTCAAGAACCTGCTCATATTCAGACATAGCAGCGTTCATTGCCAAATCTCCAGCACTTTGTACCTGCACTCTAGCACTTTGCAGACGGGAGGCATCAATAATCATAGAAGAATATGTCACCATTGGCAGAAGAACCAAACACAGGAAGATAGAAGTATACGCTTTAGTTTCTCTGAAAAATTTCAATAACATGATGTTTCTCCTTTCTACTCAGAATACAGCCCTAACTTTTCGCAGGCACTTTGCACGGTATTTCTTGCTTTATTGACATCAATACCGAGTCTTGTTGCTAATGCATCTAAGGCATCTGCCACAAAATCTACATTTCTCACAAGTTCATCTGTATCACTGACGGTTGCTCTAGCTGTTGCAGACACTTTCGGGGATTCAATGCCGAAAAAATCAAGCAATCCAAAATGCATAAGTTCCTGTTCCACTTTCACAGTCACAAACTGAGCAAGAACATAATTTTCACAAGAAATTTCAACATCTACATCAGCATTTTCAGGAGCGAGAATTGAATTTTCTCCGACCATTTTCTGTAAAGCTTGTGTATAATATGTTTTTCCAGTATCATTGAGAGCTTTGCTTCCACGCCAATAACGATAGACAATGTCGCAATTTGTTCTCCCAACACCTTCATAAATTTTATCACGTGTTAAACTAGGAACACCATCCGAACTCATTTCAATTGCAGCATCTGAATATTTTTCTTGCCCGACTAATGTATAATAACCAGGGGAAGAAATTTCTCTTGATGCAAGGATTGCCATTTTTTGCGCATAAGTTCCCACTGTGATAGCTTGCAGAATGTACAACCCCATATAAATCATCAGGAAAATAATGAGAAAAACAATCGGGTAAATAATAGCCGCCTCTACCATTTGAGCCGCTGCCCTTTCCTCTTTCAAAAAATTTTGAATCCGTCTCATGTATTCTCACCTCACGACTTCATATATGTAATGTAGTAATAGTATAGATGTAACCCCATCAATGCAACCAGTATCACCCATAAAATCAATGAAATTGTTGTGATAGCACTTTTGACTTGTTCCGCTCTTCCAGTTTCAGAATTGCGGACGGAGTGACGAATCAATCCAAGAATCACTTGCAAAATGATAATTCCAATCAACACTTTTGGAATCAATGTCATCATAAAATCAGGGAAATGACTCTTGATATAATCCAATTCCACAATTAAATTAGTCATTCTGTCACATCCTTCAGAAAAACTTGTCACGAATTAGCAATATAACACCAATTAACAGAAAAACCAAAAGGATAATGATTGCTGTTTTGAATGTAATATCTCCCCATAATCCATTAACGACCAAAACACTAACTAAAAACAACGCACCTACTGTAGGAATTGTAGTCATAGTAAGTTCACTATAAACACCAACTAACAAGAAAGACAGTATCACAAATACAACAATCTGCTTCCAATCCCAAAACACAAGATGTTCTAAATATCTCTTAATATATTCCTTAGCCCAATTATCATCTCTAAAAATAACTGCTGTGGTTTCCTGTTGAGTTTCCATAAAGTCACCGCCTTATTTAGACTTTTGTTATCAGCTTTCCGAACGACAGAAGGGAGGAGCTTTCTTCTGCCGTCTGGAAAACTGTCGGCTGTGGCATGGGAGACAGCCGACAAATACCAGTCTAACTTATGTGAAAAAACTATCAAATTTTGTTTTAATCTTATCAAAGAAGTAGCCAATTACACCTTGATTGTTGCCACCAAAGTTTTTTGTCAAGATATTAATCAAAAGACCTGCTACAATAACAGCTACAGCAACCAAGATAACAGTCTCCACGGTTTCCAGACCATCTTCTTCACGTTCCAGTTTCATCAGCTCCAGTTGAGCCTTGACGAACAGTGCAACTAATGCCTTTTCGATTTTCTGCATAAACTCACCCCCTTTACTTAAATACTGCTGAAACTTCCGAACATTGAGGCAATCATTGGTACAACCACCACTATCAAAATTCCAAGAAACATAATGAGATTTGGAATCATGAGTTTCTGTGCCGCAATTTCGCCCTTTTGCTTAGAAATCTGCTTTTTTTGTTCCCATGCCTCGTCCGCCATCAACTTCATTGAGCCAATTGCTTCCTCTGCTCCCATTGTGACGGCTTGTACATAAATTGATGAAAACTTTCTCATTTCCTTGATGCCACAGCGTGATGCGAATGATTCCATTGCAACTTCAAGCTGAGTTCCCTCATCAAGGTCTTTCGATGTAAAACGCATTTCCTCATAAAGTGCATCCTCAAAATTAGAATTTGCAACTTCGTTCCATGCTCTGTTGACAAGCATTCCTGCATTGATTAACAATGTCAATTTGGAAACCATTTTCGGAAATTCGCTCATAATCGCATCTTTTTTGCGTTCCACGGATGCGTTGATACTGGACTGAATCCCATAAACCAAAGCATAGGTCATCAATGCTCCAAGAATCAGCCCCATAATGGACTGTATTAAACAAACTAACAATAACCCCACTGGCAAAACAGTTAAAATCAAAGAAATTTCTGCAGCAACCATAATATAATAGTACAATTCCGCACTGTCACGCCCGAACACTTCACCAAGCTGTTTCATTTTCTCAATGGCTTTATCTGATGTAGAAATCTTTTTTTGCTTGACCTGTTCAAAAAGTTCGATTGCACCAAGTCCAATGAAATAAATGTCCTTCAATGTGAAAATACTTCCGTCAATCTCATCTACCATGCCTTGATATTGGTTTCTGTACCGAAAGAACAGGAACACCCAAGCAATAAATAGCACTGTTGCAACTATCAGACAAACCAGCATTAACACATACATGAAAACCACCCTCTTTCAATTGATTTCTTTCAATGTATAGACAAATGTCTGTACATCTGGAAATTTTTCTGATACATTTTCAATCAATTGCAAGACTTTTTTCGCTTTCAGTCTGCCAGTACCACAGCCCAGCATAGGAATTGCAATAGATTGATATTGCTGTTCATGGCAATAGTGAAAAATTGATTCCAGACAAGACTCTACTTTTTTATAGGAACTGAATGTCCCAGGGTAGCGCATTGTTACCGCATGAATTACTTCTTTGCAGTTTAGTCCATGATTTGAAGTAACAAAGATATTCCCAGAACGTGTACCAACCAAGATAGCAGGAATATGACGAAATCGTCTGGCTTTTATTTTGGCTTCCTTTTCAATTTCCCCATATGTATAGTAATTGAGATGTTCGGCAACACCATAATATAATCTCCTTTTTGTCAGAAAACCACCCATCCACCCACAACCATTAGATGCATTTACAATCACATCTGTCTGGGCAAAAGCAATTTCCTGACCTATTACTAATTCAGTACCCATTTTACACCTTAATATCTACAATTTTTGTCCCCATCCAGTAAGCGAACACAAACAAGCCTAATGCAAATATTTTAACAATAATTACCAGCATTCCGCCACTTCCACCACTGAATGAGCGTGTCAACAATGACATAACAAGTGGCATAATCGCCAAAATATTAAGCTGATTTTTTTGACCTGTTACCATTGTCTGGATTTCAAGTTCAATTTCGATTTTGTCGCTAATCATGTCTCTTGTTTCACGGATGACCCCTGCGACATTACCGCCTCTTTCCACAGCAACATCAAAGACACCTGCGAAACTGATAATATCATCAATTCCGCTACGCTTTGCAAAATCAATCAATAACTTTCTGATTTCGATACCTTGATTTTTGTAAGCAGTACAAATCAAATATACTTCTTTCACGATGTAAGAATCCTCACCATGTTCAGCAATCATATCAGAATAAGCACTTTCAAATGCACCGCTTGCAGTTCTGCCAACTGTAAAAGCATTACTCAGCGATTCTAACAAGTCACGGAACTGTAAACGCAGTTCTTTTTTTCTGTCATTGAATAATTTATTCCGATAAATAGAAATTGCTTTGTAGCCTGCAATCAAACCAACAATCAAGCCAACAACATTACTGTCAAAATAGAAATATCCAGCAATATAACCAATCAGGAAACCTGCCACAACGGCGAGAAGCTTTTGTTTTGTATCAAGAATATAAACTGTATAATCTGTACCAGCTCCTGTAATACCCTTATTTTCGACAACCTCATTTTTCTTAGGCTTTTTTTCTTTTTGGGGTTTCGGCTCTTTTGTCTTCATGTGACACCCCCATTACAAGTCTTCCAGAATACCAGCCTGACGAAGTTTTCCAGTATTCTGCATCTTATTTTGTGTTCTTACCAGACCGCCAGAAACGTGTTCAAGAGTAGATTTTTCATCTTCTTCAAAAACATAAATGGGATTCAGAATGATTTCTCCCTTTTCATACCCCAAAACTTCCGTGATTTCGACAACTTTTCTGGAATGGTCACGCATTCTGGAAAGATGTACAATAATATCCAATGCTGAACCAATCTGACGGCGTACAGCATCCAACGGCAAACCTGATGCTCCTTGTAGAACCATAGTTTCCAATCTTGTCAACATATCTTTGGCGGAATTGGCATGACCAGTGGAAAGTGAGCCGTCATGACCAGTATTCATTGCCTGCAACATATCGAGGGCTTCCTCGCCTCTGACTTCACCAACAACAATTCGTTCGGGACGCATACGCAGAGAAGATTTAATCAAGTCTTTAATGGTAATTGCACCTTTCCCTTCAGCGTTTGCTTGTTTAGTTTCAAGTCGGACAAGATTATCAACACCAGTAATCTGTAATTCGGCTGAATCCTCAATCGTGATAACACGTTCATCAAAGGGAATATAATTCGACAAAGCATTCAGAAAAGTAGTTTTCCCTGAACCAGTTCCCCCACTGATAAAAATGTTATATTTTGCTTCTACCAACATTTTGAGTTTCATAGCGATTTCATTTGTAATTGAGCCATAAGCAATCAATTTTTCAATACTCATGGGAGTTTTTGAAAACTTACGAATAGTAACTGTATCTCCATCCATTGCAATCGGACTCAGTACGATATTGACACGAGAACCATCTTTCAACCGAGCATCCACAATCGGACTTGCTTCATTCACTTCTCGTCCACAAATATCTACGATTCTATGAACAATCTTTCTTAACTGTGTTCTTCCTCTTCTTTTACGTTCTTCCTCCTCGCAATCTTTATCATCACAAATTCTCTGTTCAAGACGAATGACACGACCTTTTTTCTCAACAAAGATGTTTTCTGCTCCATTCACCATCAATTCTGTGATTTCCTCATCCATCAAAAGGGGGTCAAGCACTCCAAGTCCACGATACACCGCAAAAACCTGTTCAATAATTTGTTTTCCACGCTCATCAGGGGTAAAATAAATTAACGTCCCATCTGAAGCGTGATAGTCCTGATTTTCGTCAAGCAAACTTTCCAGTAAATCTGCAATGTAGGAACGATATTCTTCATCAGTTGCCTCTCTGTATTTTTTCACACCATCTGCCTTGAATTTTGCCTTTTCAAAACTTTGCACATTTTCGTCATGACCAGAGGAGATAATTGTCCCTTCATCAATCAATTGACATATTTTTTTCACTACTTCAACAATTGCATCATTTTTATTCATTAAAAATCCCCCTTAGTCGAATTTTAGGATGGAACATCTTCTGAAATTGTTGTTTTCAACTTCAAAAAAACATCCTTATTTGATAATACTTGATTGATAACATCCTGAGAAGTAATTCTTGAATTATCTCCTGTACGATATCTTGCTAGTTTTGCAATGATTTCCATATCAGGTATGATTGTTTTCTCGTCATTCAACCCATAATATTGATTCAAAAGCAGATAATTTTCTGGCATTTGCACTACATCACGTTTCAATAATTGTAAATACCTTTGAATTTTTGAAAGTTTAGAGTTAGAAATATCTGAACCAGATGAAACAAATACAAGCTTGTCTGACATGGAAATTAATTTTTGCAGGACTGGATTCACAATAAAATCAGAATCAATAATAATGTACTTAAAATCGGTATTATTCTTGATTACGTTCAACATCACCTCTAAATTTTGTCCAGATGTAGAAAGGCAATCCATAATATTAGTATATCCTTTTATAAAAGACAATTTCGTACTTTGATGTTTCTGGTCTTTCTGAATCACAGATTTCAATAATTTTATAATGCCATCATCAGTATATTTCGTTTTCAAAAAGGCTATAACATCTGTAAGACCTTTTTTATTTTCACCAGAAAAAAATACAGCATCTGATGGACGTTGTTCCAAATTGATATACAACACTTCACTTTCAGATGCAAAGGAAATTGAACAAGCAGCTGCCATCGTAGAACTTCCTGCACCACCATGAACAGGTAAAAATGTAATAATTTCTGTTTGCTTGTCGCCTGATTTTTCCGTCTTATTGGTCTTGATGATACGCTTTTTATTCTTTTCGTACAATTCACATATCATCGTGTATAATTCCGAAACACTAAGGTATTTGAAAATAGTATCTTGCCCATTGATAATTTCATTTGTTTCAGAAATATACGCAAAAACGATATTAGAAATATTAACTGATAATTCTTCCAATTTTACATTCTCAAACTCCACACCAAATAAAAGAATATCAAATGTATCTTCATGAATTAACAGTTTAGCAGTCTCTATATTATCGCAAACAGATATTTGCAGATGAGTATATTTTTTGCTCATATAATGCTTAAAACGTTCTAAGTAATCAGTATCTTTATCAAGAATAAGCAACTTCATTTTTTACACCCTAACTTAAAATTTTCGTAAAATACAGACTTTTGCGAAAGGGAAAAATGCAGACAATGATTCTGTTTTCAAGATGCTATTTTTTCAAAAATTCAGTTGTAACCGCTTCATATAGGCTCTTTTTTGCTCAAAATCGGAATGAACATAGCGATTCAGCGTAATTTCAACGGAACTATGACCGAGAAGCTCGCTTAATGTCTTGATATCAAAGCCCAATTTCACGCAAGTAGTAGCAAAAATATGACGCAGAGCATGAAAATGAACTGACGGCAAATTTACGTTTTTCAAGATTTTCTGGAATCGATATTGCATGGTGCGTGGTTCTATGGGATTATTAGAGTTAGAAAGGACATATTCTTCAGAATTTCCTTTCAATTTTTTCAAAAAATCCATGATGCATTCTGGAATGGGGATACTTCTTTTGGAAGATTCGCTCTTTGGCTCGGTAATGATGAGTTTTGTTTTGGTGACAGCGTTCTGAATCTGGATTCTTTGCATGGTCTTGCTGACGGTCAAAATCCGTTTTTCAAGGTCAATATCCTTCCATTGCAAAGCACAAAGTTCCCCGATTCGAATACCAGTTGACATGGAAAGAGCAATTCCTAATGTTGTCTGATTTTGATTTTCAGCGATATACTGCTGTAAATCAGCCTGTTCTGTTTCATCAAGGAGCTGAATTTCGGGCTTCTTTCTTTTGGGTAAAATAATACCATCCAGTGGGTTGAAAATATGGTAAGTTCTGACAGCGTACTTGAAAATTGTTTTGATTAAAATGATAATATCTGTGATATAACGATTGGAAAGCCCTTCCTTCTGTTTCTTGCTAATGAACTGATAGATATCCTCAGCTTTCAACATTTCAACGAGTTTATCTCCAAATATGGGAAGAATATGCTTGTTCGCCTTCATTTCATAATTTGACATTGTACTTTCTTTCACACGATGTTGAATACTTTGATGCCATTCATGAAATAAATCAGCAATTGTCTTTGAACATTTTCCTGAGCAATACTCCAATTCATAAATCTGCAACATCTTATTGGCAACTGCCTCTTTTGTTCTGCCAAGTACATATTGGAACTTTCGAGTTCCGTTTTTTCGCTTACCTATGGGGATTCTGCCCTCCCATCTGTTGTCTTTTCGGTGATAAATGTTAAGTTTAGGCATAAATAATAACCTCCTATTTGTATGAAATATACAAAAACCATCCACTTTTTTCGGGATTTTGTATCTTGACATCCGTTGTCAAAAAATGATATAATAAAGAAAATACAGTTTAATTATATCATGTTAGGCTAATTTCGCAAAAGTCTGTATTTTGCGAAAAGTCATGCTGAATTGCAGAAGTCTGTGATTCATTTTTTATTATTTTAAGTGAGAAAGGTTTTTTGGTAGTGCTTATTACTCAATTTCAGAGTGAAAAACGAATATTGATGGTATCCTATTGACATTCATTTTCTGAGAGTGGTATAATGATGTCATGGAGGTCGATGAAAATGGCTGAATTACGATTAAGATTAAGAGAAATGCGAGAAAATAGGAAGCTGTCACAAGCGGAAATGGCTCAAAAACTCGGTGTTTCCCAGCAGACCTATTCCCGCTATGAATCACATACAACAGAAATTCCACTGAAACTGCTGATTTATCTTGCTGAATTTTATAACACCAGCACAGACTACTTGCTTGGAATCACGAATCAGGATAAATCCTATCCGAAAATAACGTAAAATGACCGTCAATTTTGCTGTACTGCTATGAATTATCAAAACAGTACAGCATTTTCTATTTTCAGTACTTTTTCTTTATCTCTTTGCTTAGGCAGATGATAGCTTCTTCGGGAGTAGGTGTTCCTCCCGTTCTTGACATTGCTCTCCATTTTTTCTGAATTTCAGGGTCTGAACTCTTCATGCCTTCTTCGATGGCAATGGAAATTTCTTTTCTGACTTCTGCTACTGTTGTGTGATTTTCAGCAGCAATTTTAATCAAAATTTTTCTGACATTTGACATATAAAACCTCCTTATTGCGGACTTTTTTCTTTTTGAAACTGTGCAATTGCTTTCTGAACGGTTTCCAATGTCGGCAAATCCAGCCCGACTGTCCAGCCATAATCAATCCCATTTTCTGACTGTTCCGCTGACATTCTCTGACTGAAACGATAGGAAACTGTATGATAAGGGTCTGTTCCAAAACTTTCAGCCCACTCTGCGGGATAAATTGCAAACCCTTTTTCTGTCATGACAACCATCCCTTTGAGATAGTCCCAGCCCTCAACAGGTGCAATGCCTTTTTCACGCATTCTTTGGATACACTCAGGTATATACTGCTGTTCACCGAGGTCATTCACATGAAGAATCCCATTAGACTGTTCTACTATCTCATCATAATAAATGGCACGGCTTCTCGCAATATTTCTGACTTTGGTTCCTGATTCTGCACTGAATCCGTCAAGATTTGGAAGATAGCTTGTCTCAGGCGAAAATCCGTCACGGATAGACTTTCTGACTGTTCGGCTTTCAGTTTCTGATACCATGTCGGTATCCATATTCTGTAGACTGCCTTCTTTTGCGGAAACAAGGATAATCGGCTCTTCCAAATGAAACAGCAGCATATTCTGACCAGCTGACTGTATTGCATTTCCAATCAGGCGATACTTGTATTCTGCATTCCAGTTCATATTCTGAAAAATTGCCTGCATCAGCCCTGCGGATTTACAGTGACACATCACATAATCGTTATTTTTACGTTTTGCCCAGCGGAGTGTCTTTTCTGATTCTGTTTTTTCGGGAGAGATAATTATCATCCGTTCGATTGGATTATAAGCGATTTTTATCAGTTCTGTGTCATTTCCAAGTTTCCGGAAACAGTTCTTATTGAAAATGATTCCTTTATGACTCAAAGTAGTAGCAACCTTTTCACGCATACTGAAAAACTGTGCTCTTACAACTTCACATTCAGATAAATCATAACTTCTGGTAATCTCGATTTCGTGCGAGAGATGCTGTTCAGAACGGATTCTGTCAACCCAACTCTGAAAAGTTTCTGTTTTCTTTTCCTGCTGTGCTGACTCTGCTACTGCTGACTCCGGATAGGATTCATAATCATCTGAATCAATTGTATACCGATAACTAAAAGTGTTTTCACTGGAATGCTGTATTCTGCCCGTTGTTGCGACTTCCGGACTGTTCTGTTTCATAAAAATCTCAAGTTCCTGTTCTGATATTCCACTTGCCCGAAGTGCGGCTCTGTTATAGTCTTCTGCGCTGAATCCAAACCATGCCGGAACTGCGGACACAAATCCATGTAATATTCCGCTTTGGTAAAACTGTAATGTCGGTACTCCCTGATTCCATCCGCCACGATTTGCTGAAATCAGCCGTTGAGTCAGATAGAAATCCTCTGGACTGATGATTGCCGGATGCTGTTCCCTTGCGTAATACTGCGGAAGAACACCATTGTTTTTGACTGATTTATGGTCAAGGTAATTTGGAGTGTACGTCTTTTGAGCAAGCACATCACCGCACCGCCGTTCGTTCTGGAGAATATTCAGCACAGAATCTGCTGTCCATCTAACAATACCTTCTTTAATGCGACCATCTTTATATTTATGTGTATGTGTTTTTCTTCCGAGTTTCATCAAAATCTTGGCAATTTCTTTTCTCTCGATGCCTGCAAGATACATCATGAAAATCAACTGTACTGTTTTTGCTTCTTCTTCGTTGATGACGATTTCATTTGTGCCGATGCTGTCATATCCAAATAAATCTGGTACGGAATACTGCCCGTTTCCGTATCTCTGCTGATAGGATGCACCCATTGCTTCGGACTTTTTATGACTTTCTTCCTGTGCTACGAGGGAAAGCACCTGCAAGGTAAAATCAATATTTTTATCAAGCGTGAACATATTTTCAGTTTCAAACAGAATTCCTACAGGATGGGGGAGATTCCGAAGCATATAGATAATTTCCATACAGTCCATCAAATTTCTTGATAAACGGGAAAGATTTTTCACAACAATAATATCAAATTTTCCTGCTTTGGCATCATCCAGCATAGTCAGCAAACCAATTCTTTTTTTGGTGCTTGTCGCCGTAATTCCTTCGTCAGAATACAGACCGACCAGTTTCCATTCCGGCTTTTGGCGTACATATTTGAGATAATGGTTTTTCTGTAACTCAAAAGAAGAAGTCTGTGAAATGCCATCTGTAGAGACTCGACAGTATACCACTACACGTTTTCTGCGTTCTGTATCGAATAAACTAGGAGCTGGCTTTGCCGGAATGACAACTATTTTACTCATATCCCGTTTCTGACCATACTGAGCGATAATTCTTTCTTTTTCTGTCATGCCCTGAAACAAGGTTACACTTTCCGGAGCTGAGGTGTCAACGGCATGAATTCCCTCACTTAATCTGGAGACTTTTGGTCTTTCGTTCATGATGCACCCTCCTGTTCTGGCTGATAAGCAATCACTTCATACTGATTCAGGTCTATCTGAATTGTCTTGCTGTCTTCAAGCAAAATTCCAGAAAAGCAAAGTGATTCTGAATCATAGGCAACCCCCAGCATATCAGCAAAATATTCAATAAACCATTTGCTTCGGATATGGCATTGGTCTACATTATGATTTTGTCCTGAAAATGCGTAGTACACTTTGAATGCATCTCTGTCTTGTTCGCATCCTTGAATAAACATTTTCTTTTCCTGTCGATTTATCAGCAGGTGAATATATTTCGGTTTACCAATTGCATTGATTGCTCCCCTGTGAATATTCATAATATGGTATCTGAAATAGATGGAAATTCCATTCTTCCCTTGTCCTGCCATATTAACCCTCCTTGAAGAAATCAAGCTGACCTTCCACTTCTTCAGAAGCTGGAAGTCTCAGACGGTTGACATGATTTTCAAATGTCTCACCAAATGTTTCAGATGCAAGGATTTCTGAAAATGCCGACTGTTTTTTGCCTGTTTTAGGCTCAATACCTGCTTTCTTTGCTTCTTCACGCTCTTTCTTTTCGGCATCTTTGGCGGCTTCATAGGCATTGAGTTTTTCCAGTTCCTCTCTGCCAACTTCTGAATCTTCCACCCCTGCTTTCTGTCTTGCAGAAGATGACATTGGATAGATTTCGGATTCTTCCAGTTCAAACACGAGCAGAAGTTCATCTTCCTTGTCGTCTCTGACAGCGAAACTTCCGCAGACTTTGAAATAATATCCTCTGTTCCATTCCATCATTCTGTAAATGCGGATTGCAAAGTCTTTTCCTGTAATTTTCCGTGGTTTTCTTCCTTCCTCTTTGACATTGCACCACCGCTGGGCATCTCTGTCCTCTTCATCACACCCACGAATAATCAGCCACTTTCTTTTCCGGTCAATCATAATCTGGATGTAGACAACATTTTCCATGCGTGTGATACAGGCAGTATTGAACTGAATTCCATCCGGACGAATGCTGACAAGATTATCCTTGATATGCGAAAGATACTGTCGCCTAACAACTTCTGTTCCTTTGAGACTGATTCGTGGCAATGTTTCCAGTGGCGGAATTAATGGCTCTGCTTGTTTTTCTGACATATTATGACCTCCTGCTCCAGTACCAGATATTATTTTTCTTGTATGCCTTGATGTGAGCATCTTTTTTCGCCTTTTGAACAGTTCTTCTGGAAATTCCTTGCTTTTCGAGTTCAGCAAAAACTTCAGAACTTGGCATATCCTGCTCCGTCAGCAATTCCATCAGAAGTACAGCCGCCTGACTCCGCTTGCCATTATCTGAAACAAGTTCATTCTGGATTACATCCTGAATAGATAAATCACAGACTTCCTGCCAGACAAACCCTTGTTCACGGTTCATGAGAAACGAAACAGGTCTGCCTTCTGGTGCAAGGCTGGACTTAATCTGAAACAAATAGCGAAGTTCTGGATTTTCTCTGTCACGAACAATCATCAGCACACTTCTTGCGATTGCTGCAATATCAATGCTTCCAAGACCTCGGTACAACTGATTATTCGCTCCGCCTTTGTTCATATGCCCGATTAACACAACAGCACAGCGATGTTTTTCAGCTACAGTACATAATTTTTTAAGCAATGACCGCATTCTGCCAATGTTCTGCATATCAGAATCCTGCGGAAGAAATGACTGAATTGGGTCAAATACTATGAGCCTTGCACCTGTCCTGACGAGTGTATCCTCAATTCTGCTGTCATCAAGAGTGAGTTTCTCATCTTCATCAAGAATATATGCTATTTTTTCACAGACAGCTCCGGCAGTCAACAGTCTTGGCTTGATAGTATCTGCGGCATTATCTTCCGTACACTGATAAATAACCAGATGTGGTCTGTCAAATACAGTTCCGTCAGGAAGAACACCGCCATTCGTAACTGTCGCAATCAGATTCAGCATGACAGTAGATTTTCCTTCACCTGGGTCGCCTTGTAAAATCGTCAGTTTTCCGTAAGGAATATATGGATACCACAGCCATTCTACCTCTTTTGGCTCAACTGATGAAAAATATTCATAGATAGGTTGTTCCGGCATATGTTTCTTCCCCTTCTTTCAACATAAGGTAATTATTACATTTATGCTCCCATGTGAAATCTCTGCTTGCTTATCTCGCTGAAATATGCGATAATATAAACAGATGATGTGAATTTCCGATACCTGCATAAAGGCTTTTCATGAAATTTCTTATTTAACGAAAAATATTCAGTTTTCAAGATGCACTTATTTCAGACTGCTGGTTTCAGGC
>Ga0326511_10001144_pt1 | contig 22348 bp, 33 predicted proteins | sample 0_2496_0518_D_FD_203701 | JGI IMG/M metagenome (GOLD analysis project Ga0326511, IMG submission 203701) | Bovine rumen microbial communities from UC Davis, California, United States - 0_2496_0518 | ecosystem: Host-associated > Mammals > Digestive system > Stomach > Rumen | place: USA... | reverse complement strand
GTTCATATGCAGCACAACAAACTGGAGGCATTTTTGCAGAGATTCCATTGCAATCACCTATTACAATAAGTAATGGGAAATATCTTCAGATATTTTGCAGTAGCTCTGATGTTATATGTGGTTCTGAAAGAGTAAATTCACAACTCTCTGATTATGTGAAGAGATATAAGACTCCGTATATTTGTGGTAATTCATTCAACACATACTTTGCCGGTTGGGTTACACCTATTTGGTTTTATGGAGAATAATTTTTACAATTATAAGCAGTGAATTGTATGGGAAGATGTTTGGTAACTAAATTACTTCGTCGAGTGGTTCCATATTGGTTTATTACCCATAGCCAAAGCGACCTTGATGCTATAGCTACGCAAAATGGTTTAGGCCTTGGTTTTTCAATTGTTTTTAGTGGTACATCATCTGCTTATACAGAAGAATTAGCAGGTAAAGTTATTACTAAAATCAAATTGCCTGTTAAGCCATTAAATATAAAAGCAGATACAACTTTATCAATCGGAACAATAGATAATGCAACTCCAACAAGTGTTGCATGGGGTAGCGATAAGCAGGAAATCAATATAGGTTCATATGCAGCACAACAAACTGGAGGCATTTTTGCAGAGATTCCATTGCAATCACCTATTACAATAAGTAATGGGAAATATCTTCAGATATTTTGCACTAACTCTGATGTTATATGTGGTTCTGAAAGAGTAAATTCACGACTCTCTGATTATGTGAAGAGATATAAGACTCCGTATATTTGTGGTAATTCATTCAACACATACTTTGCCGGTTGGGTTACACCTATTGGGTTTTATGGCTTTTAAGTTAGTTTAAAACTATGACTAAGCAGATACCTTGGAATACTGGAAACGGAAACATCATCTTGGCTTATAAAGGTCAGGGCAATGATTCTGTTTTAGTAAACTCTGATATTAACGACGATGAGAATGAACGCAAGCAGGTTCTTACTATTAGCGGAAGTAGTATTAAAAGACAGGTTACAGTAACACAACAGGCTTGTCCTGTGAACTTTCGTACTTCTGAAGGTGATATTATTAAGACTGCTGATGGGTATTACTTCAATGTTCAGGAAAATGTCTAACTGATTCTTGAAATGTTAAGTAAACAAATTAAGTTATGATACACACGAGTAATTACACTAAAGATGAAATTGACAAGAGTGTAGGTCTTGGACTTGCGAGCCCTAAGAATATATACGATGCTATCAGACTGATGGCTGGACTACAGTGCGGTGGTTATACGGTTACTGAGACTACTAGTGCTGAGTGGAAATACTTGCTTACTGATTCTAATAATAAGGTAATTGCTGGTGTCAGGCAGGATGATAGCTTGTTTATTGCTGATTTAGGTTAAAACATAAAACAAATTTTAAAAAAACAAAGATTATGGCAGAATTAGTGAAATCATTCGTTACTCTCGACAAGGATTCGGGAAGTGGCAATTCAACAGTTACAGCAAGAGCTAACAGTAATAACACTGGCAGAAACGCTCGTAATGTAGTCGTAACTTTTTCAGCAGTGGGAGTTACCCCTGTTGATAGGACTCTTATACAAAGAGGTAAAGGAGAAGTTACAAGTATACAAGCTACTGCTGCTGCAAAAAAGACTGGTCAGACTCTTACTCTTACTGGTACTTCAAACAGTAGTAAGCTTACTTTTTCAAAGGGTACTGACGACATTGGACTTACTATACCAACAAAGTATCTTGCCAATACTGTAGAGACAAATAACGGTGCTGCTATTGTTGGAGACCCTGGTGCTACGTCTGAATATCCTTTCAGCATTCAGTTTACAGTTCCCGCCAACGAGGAGATAGACCCCAAGACCTGTCAGATTGTTGTGACAGACGATGGCGGTACTGCGCACACTTGTCTTATAACCCTTGCTGCTGGTGATGCTTATCTGACTGTTGGTGAGCCAAGCGGTGAATTGCCTTGGGATGGCAGTAATACTGTAACTATTGCTGTTCAAAGTAATACCAGTTGGAATATTGCGTAATATGATAGTACTAATAGACAACGGCCACGGAGCTAATACTCCTGGTAAGTGTTCTCCAGATAAGCAGATTCGCGAGTATAGCTATACTCGCGAATTGGCTTCTTTATTAGAGCACAAACTACAAGAAAAAGGCATAACAGCAATCAGGATTGTAACTGAAGAGAATGATGTGCCATTAAGCCAACGTGTCTCTCGAGTTAATACAATTTGCAAAGAATTTGGAGCTCAGAATTGTTGTGTAGTGAGTATTCATCTCGATGCTGCTGGTAGTGATGGTAAGTGGCACAATGCAAGAGGCTTTAGTGTTAGAATTGCTAAAAATGCAAGCAGTAGAAGCAAAAAACTTGCAAAGCTTTTATATGAACAAGCAGAGGCTCTTAACCTAAAAGGCAATCGCTCTGTTCCACCTGAGAAGTACTGGGTACAGAATCTTGCAATCTGTAGAGATACAAACTGTGCAGCAGTTCTTACTGAGAATTTGTTCCAAGATAATAAAGATGATGTAGCCTTTCTGCTATCTAAAGAAGGGAAAGATGCTATAGTCCAGCTTCATTTGAATGGAATTATAAAATATATAGAGGAGAACTCTAAAATTTCACAGAAGTAACCAGATTTTTATCAGAACTCATCTAAATATATTCGATTATAATTATATTATCTTTATATATTGAGTGAGTTCTGAATCATTTATTTAATTTCAGCTTATTATGAATATCTTCAAAAATATAAATAAATATCTCGTAATTTACTCCGTGATTCTCTCGGCGGCCTTATTAGCATTTTACGAGCACGGAAAAAAGCTAAAAGTTGAAAATTTAGCGTACCGACAAAATGTAGCGGTTTTGATAGATTCAGTGGCTCATTACCAGGTCAATGACAGCCTTAGTGCTTCTCAGATAGGTGAATTACAATTAAAGCTTTCCGAATATAAGAAGTATCGCGAAGAAGATGCAGAACTGATTAAAAAGCTCAAAGCTGATAAGCCACAGACTGTAATTAAGACTGAGACCAAAACAGAATACAAAATTAAGACAGAGCTTAGAGATTCTATAGTTTATAAAGACACTCTGAAGACAATAAATTACACGTCTATTTGGACTGATTTGCTTGGATTTATAAGCAATGATACTTTTCAAGTCAAAATAATTAACAGAGAGGAGCTAATATTGGTTGAGAGTCTTCAAAGAAAGAAATTCCTTGGTATCAAACTGCCTGGATGGCTATTTGGCTATAAACGAGAAATCTTAGACGTGATTAGTAGAAATCCAAATACAACCATACAAAATATTGAATATTTTAAGCTACGCTAAGTATAAACATAATAAACAATAAGAAACAATTCATTGTTTACACCTAAGTGATTGAAAATCAATAACTTATGATTGCTGTAAACAAATAAACAATATTTCTATATAAAATTAAGGTCAAATTTCCAATTAAGCAGCTGAGTTTTAAAAATTAAATTTATAACTATAAAGATTATTGTTTATTTGTTTCCCTTGTTTACGGCATAAAATTTGTTCTATTACAGCTTTTGTTCGGAATAAATTTTATGCCGTTAACACAGTTTAACATAAAAAATTTTATTATCTCGAAAAAAATTATTACTTTTGCACTTGAAAAATTTAATATACATTATTTATATATAACATGGAGAAATTTAACATCCAAAAAATCATCGAGCACTATAGCCCTAATACAGAGGAGCTTAGCCGAGTACTTTTTCCCTATATAAAGTACCCTAAGCAAGCATTCGATAGAGTGCTCAAAGGAGAAGCCAACCTTGATTCTGTGCAAATAGAATTGTTGGCAGACTATTTAGGTGTGCTTGTAGCTGATTTGTTCTCAGTTGATGACTGGAAAGGCGAATGGGACAATAAGCTTAGATGTTTGACGTTTGTTAAGGGTCTCTATCAAGTTAATCTTAATTATGGTGGTTCATTTATTACAGTCTATAGAGATGGAAAGATGATTCACCAAGAGATTAAGAGCAATGCAGACGGAATGTCATTAACGGATTTTATCCAATATATTAACAATTTAATTAAGTAGTTTTATGGAACCTATCCAGATTCACGTGAGCGTAGAGCTCAACTTATCACAGGATGTTAAGAACTTTCTTGCATCTGTAGTTTCTAACCATGTTGCTTCTGCTCCTGTTGCTAAACCAGCTCCTGCACCTGTTCCTGCACCTGCTCCTGCACCTGCTCCTGCACCTGCTCCTGCTGCTAAGCCAGCTCCTGCACCTGCTCCTGCTGCTAAGTCAGCTCCTGCTCCTCAGGTAACTATTGAACAGGTTCGCCAAGCTTTGGCCGCTAAGGTTAATGGCCATCGTGAGGAAATCAAGGAGAAGCTCAACAGCCTTGGTGCTCCTTCTGTTACAAAGCTTGACCCAGCTAAGTATATCGAGATGTTCACCTTCCTTAATGCTTTATCTTGATATGGCAAAATCGGCGAAGAAAAGATTACAAAGAGCTGTAAAAAATTTCAAGCAGAAATATTCAGCTCTAATCTATGTAGAAAGCGGTATAAGGTATATTTCTGTTATTGAAAAAGTATGACAGCTATAACATCATCAACAAAACCTCAAAAGCATAGCGAAAGAGAGCATGCACTCCTTTCAGCTTCATCTGCAAACCGCTGGCTTAATTGTACACCAAGCGCTAAGCTGGAAGATGCTGAAGGACCTCGTGTCTCTTCCGTTTATGCGGATGAGGGCACTCTTGCTCATGAGCTCGGAGAGCTTTATATAAGGCATGATGTGTTAGGTACAGTCGATGACCAGGCATTCTCAGACAGATTTGATGAGATTATGAACAATGAGCTCTTCTCTGAAGAGATGCTTGATGTAGTGCCTATCTATGTAGATTATTGCACAGAACAGCTTAATGCCGCAAAATCAATCGACTCTCAGGCAATTATGGAAGTTGAGCAGAAGCTTGATTTGACAGAGTTTGTACCTGAGAGCTTTGGAACTGCTGACTGTGTGGTTTTAGGTGGTAATCTTATCGAGGTTATCGACTACAAGCATGGTAAAGGTGTGCCTGTTTACGCTGAATGGAATAAGCAATTGATGCTTTATGGCCTTGGAGCTCTGCGTAAATATGATGTGCTTTATGATATAGAAGAGGTACGCGTAACAATCGTACAGCCTCGTATCAACAACATTTCAACTTGGCAGATTTCTGTAGATGAACTTTTGAAATGGGCCAATGAGGTACTTATTCCAACTGCAAAGCTTGCTTTTGCAGGAGAAGGTGAACTCAAAGCAGGTGACTGGTGTAAATTCTGTGCGGTTAAAAACCGTTGCAGAACTCTCTACGAGAAGAATGTAGAACTGGCAAAGTATGACTTCCAGGAAGCAGCTCTTCTAACTGACGAGGAAATTTCTGATATTCTTGAGAAGATTCCAGCTCTTGTCGAATGGGCCAATAGCATTCAAGAGTACGCGCAAGATAGAGCTGTTAATCATGGCAAAGTGTGGCCTGGATTTAAGCTTGTTGAAGGTGCATCTCGGCGCAAATGGCTTGACGAGGATGCAGTAGCAGAGGCTATTTTCTCTAAGATACCAGAAGCTTCTGAAGACCAGGTTTACGACATGAAGCTTAAGACTATCACTCAGATTGAGAAGATATTTGGCAAGAAAGTTGTTGCTGAACAGCTCTCAGATGTGATTGTCAAGCCTCAAGGCAAACCTACTCTCGTGCCTATTTCAGATAAGCGTCCAGCTTTAGGAACCGAAGAGGCAATTAACGATTTTAAATAACCCAAAGTTTAACAAATTAAGTAAATTATCATTATGGCCGAAAATTCAACAAAAGTGGTAACAGGCAAAGTTCGTTTCTGCTATTCGAACGTATTCGAGCCTGTAGCAATGAACGAGGGTGAACAACCCAAGTATAGTATCTGCGTCCTTATTCCAAAGTCTGACACTAAGACGCTGGATGCTATTAACAAAGCTGTCGAGGCAGCAAAAATTGCTGGAAAGGCAAAGATTGCTGACAAAAATGGCAAAATTCCTTCAACCATTAAAACTCCTCTGCGTGACGGCGATGAGGAGCGTGGTGATGACCCTGCTTTCGAAGGTATGATGTTTATTAATGCCAATTCTAACCGTAAGCCTGCTATCGTGGACAAAGAGCTCAATCCTATCATGTCTCAGGACGAGTTCTATTCTGGCTGCTACGGTCGCATATCTCTGAACTTCTACGCTTTCAATGTTCAGTCGAAGGGCATTGCTGCCGGTCTTCAGAACATTCAGAAACTTGAAGATGGTGAGATGTTGGCTGGTGGTTCTACTGCTGAGGAGGACTTCGGTGGTGAAAACGAATGGTCAGATGATGACATGATGTAGTAAATGGCACATCCTTAAATAATGTGGTCACGTCGGAGGTTTTTATACATTTTAAACTTCCGACGTTTAAACCGGACCTTTAGTGTATAAAGGCGCACAAGCAATCAGCAATTCCATAATGCTGCTTTTCTTGCCATAAAAAGATAACTTTGCTAGTTTGCTTAGAGTGAGTTCGACTCTCACAAGGTCCACAATAATTTTAGTAATAACATTTTAAAATTTAGCAGAATTATGGAAGAAAAATTTAATGTTTTCAGTACCTTAGCAGATACTATAGTATTCTCAGGTACAAAAGCAGAATGCGAAGAGTATAAAAAGAAGCATGAGAACAATGATAATTCACTATATATACTGAGTGCAAATGATATACGATAGAGAATTATTCATTGATGTTGAGACTTTTTCATCTGTAGATATTAAAGAATGCGGAGCTTACAAATACATCGCCTCACCAGACTTTGAGATATTGATTTGTAGTTATGCATTCGGAGATGATAAAGTTGTGACAGTAGATTTGGCATGTGATGAAAAGCTTCCAGATGAATTTGTTGAAGCGCTGCATGACCCAAAATGCTTAAAAGTTGCACACAATGCAATCTTTGAGCGACGATGCTTTGAACGTATAGGTATTCATACAGAAATATCTGAGTGGTATTGCACTTCTGTTAAAGCAGCATATTGTGGTTTGCCTCTTTCACTGGATGAGGTATCTAAGCGATTAGACCTTGTAGATAAGAAACTTAGTACTGGTAAGGCCCTTATTAAGTATTTCTCATGTCCATGCAAAGCAACTAAGATAAATGGTGGACGTACTCGTAATTATCCTATGGATGCTCCTGAAAAGTGGGCAATGTATAAGGAATATAATATCTACGACGTACTTTCAGAGCGTGAGATTTACAGAAAGCTTGAAGTCTATGAGATTCCTGATATTGAACGACAGCTCTACGTTGTTGACCAGAGAATCAATGATAGAGGCATTATGATTGATAGGCAGTTGGCTGAGTCTGCTATTTATGTGGATAATACATACAGCGAATATCTTATAAATCAAGCCAAGCAGATTACACATCTTGAAAATCCTAAGTCTCCTTTGCAGATGCGAAAATGGATTGAGAAGACTACAGGCGTGCAGGTTGATTCACTTGCTAAAGAGGTAATTGCTGATGTATTAGAGCAAGTTAAAGACTATCCACGGGTAGTTGAAGCTCTTGATATTTATAAGAAACTTAGCAAGACATCTATCAAGAAATATTATGCAATGATTAACTGCTCGACACCAGATGATAGAGTGCGTGGCACATTCCAGTTCTACGGCGCAAATAGAACAGGCAGATGGGCAGGACGTTTGTTGCAATTACAGAATTTATCTAAAAATCACTTTGCCGATATTGATACACCTCGTAATCTAATCAGAGAGCGAGATTGGGAAGCAGCTGATATGCTTTATGGAGATGTTGCAGATGTTCTATCACAATTAGTAAGAACAGCACTCATCGCTCCAAAGGGCTATATTTACTCTGTTGCTGACTTCTCTGCCATTGAAGCACGAGTCATTTCATGGCTTGCTAATGAGCACTGGCGTATGGAAGTATTTAGAGGTGATGGTAAGATTTATGAAGCAACAGGCTCTAAAATGTTTGGCGTGCCAATCTCTGCTATTACTAAAGGCTCTGTACTTCGTGATAAATCAAAAATCTCTGAGCTTGCTCTTGGATATGGTGGCTCACTTGGTGCACTCAAGCGAATGGGTGGAGAAAAGATGGGCTTAGCAGATGCTGAGATGATGAGCCTTGTTAAAAAATGGCGTAATGCGAATTCAGCAATTGTGGATATGTGGGGAGAGATTGAGAAATGTGCACACGAGGCTGTGAGGTATCACAGAAAAGTACGAGGCACATGTCGCAATTTGATATTCGACTGTGATGATAAATATTTCACAATCATGCTCCCATCAGGTAGAAAATTATTCTATTCTAACCCGCATTTCAAGGATAAGAAAGTTGGTAGGTCAACTATGCCTGCTCGAGTTCTATGCTACGACGGTATTATTCAGGAAACTAAACAGTGGGGAGAAACTGATACCTATGGTGGTAAGTTAACTGAGAATATTGTCCAAGCTATAGCTCGAGACCTTATTGGTTACTCTATGATGCAGCTCGATAGAGCAGGGTATAGAATTGTGGCACATATTCATGATGAATGTATATCCGAAGTGCCATTTGATGGCAAAGAACAGCAGTACTATGATATGATGGTAGCTCTTATGAGCACTCCACCTGATTGGGCTTCAGATTTACCACTGAGAGCTGATGGCTATTTAACTCCATACTATAAGAAAGACTGATGACACCTGAAGAATTAAATATACGATATGATGGTGTCTTAGAAATTGCTACTGGATTTAGTGCTAACACTAAAGTCTGGAAAAATACTAAGGCACGATGGAGTAAGCTCGTCGCCAAGCTGTCGGAAGCAACTCATACCAACGAGACTTATATCCAATTCATGCGAGCAAGCAAAGCCGACCAAGGTAAGATTAAAGACGTTGGCGGATTTGTTGGTGGTTATCTTGATAAAGGACTGAGACGTAAATCTTCAGTTATGTATAAGCAGTTGGTATCTCTTGATATTGACTATTCGCATAATGACTTTTGGTGGGATTTTACTATGTTGTATGACTGCGCAGCTGTCATCCATTCAACTCATAAGTCATCACCTGAAAAGCCGAGACATAGATTGCTTATACCTCTATCGCGTGAAGTTACAGTTGACGAATATCAAGCTATTGCAAGACGTATAGCAGGTGACCTTAACATCGAGTTGTTTGACCAATCAACATTTGAGCCAGAGAGACTTATGTTCTGGCCAAGTGTATCTAAAGATGTAGAGTATTATTTTGAATACCAAGATGGACCATGGCTTAATGCTGATTATGTCCTCAGTCTTTATGATGATTGGCATGACACATCTGAGTGGCCAACAGCAACTAATGAATCTGACTCCGTTCTAAGAGATGTTAAAAAGCAAGAAGACCCAGAAGACAAAAAAGGCATAGTTGGTACATTCTGCAGAGCTTATGGAATCGAAAGTGCGATTGAGACTTTTCTGTCTGATGTTTATGAGCCTGCAGGTGATGGTCGATATACGTACAAACTTGGTTCTACGTCAGCGGGTCTTATTATCTACGATGATAAATTTGCGTACTCGCATCACGGAACAGACCCTGCTGGAGGTAGGTTGTGTAATGCATTTGACCTTGTCCGTATTCATAAATATGGGCACTTAGATACAGGCAAAGAGAAGACAGACCAAGACAAAGCATCCTTTAAGGCGATGGAAGAGTTTGCTACAAAGGATAGTGCTGTAAAACACCAAATAGCAGATGAGAAATTTGCAGAAGCTAAGTTCGACTTCGCAACGGAACTACCAGAAGATACAGAAGTCGATGATACTTGGATTGAACAACTTGAAGCGAATACGAAAGGAGAGTATGATAACTCTGCGACAAACATTAACCTCATTATTCAAAATGACAGATTCTTGAAAGGTGCTTTCAAGCTTAACATGTTTGATGCCAAGCGATACATACTCAAATCGGTTCCTTGGCGTAAAATTGAAGCCGAAGAGCCTATGCGAGATGTTGACTACTCAGGTGTGCGTAACTATATTGAGTGTGTATACGGTATTGTGTCTTCTCAGAAGATAGATGATGCCTTAGCACTTGATGTAGAAAAGCACAGCTTTCATCCAATCAGAGATTATCTTAATTCGCTTGAATGGGATGGAACTCCTCGAGTTGACACACTTTTGATTGATTACTTTGGAGCCGATGATAATAATTACACAAGAGCTGCTATTCGTAAAACTCTATGTGCAGCGGTTACCAGAGTATTTTATCCAGGTACAAAGTTTGATATGGTTTTAGTACTTGTTGGTGAGCAAGGTACGTATAAGAGCTCATTTGTTCGTAAGCTTGGTATGGAATGGTTCTCAGATACATTCTCAACGTTTCAAGGCAAAGAATCATTTGAACAGCTAAGAGGCGCATGGCTTATAGAGATGGCTGAGCTTTCAGGACTTAAAAAAGCCGAAGTTGAGACTATTAAGCAATTCATTTCTAAATGTGATGATATGTACAGACCCGCTTATGGTCGAACAGTGGAAACTTATAAACGTCAATGCGTGTTCTTTGGTACTACTAATGATTCAGACTTTTTGCATGACCCATCGGGCAATAGACGATTTAATCCTATCAATGTAGATTTTAAGCATGCAACTAAGTCTGTTAAAGATGACTTAACACAAGAGGAAGTAGACCAAATATGGGCTGAAGCATATTATCTTGTTAAGCAAGGAGAAAAACTGTATTTTGATGATGAAGAAAGTGAGCTTGCAAAGAAGAGCCAAACTGAACATTCTGCGGTTGATGAAAGAACCGGCTTGGTTGAACAGTACCTCAATAGACTTCTGCCGAAAGATTGGGATAAGAAAGACCTTTACGACCGCAGGTCATGGCTCGATGACCCGTTAGCAGAAGTAGGTACAGAACAGAGAGACTTTGTATGTACAGCTGAAATATGGTGTGAGTGTCTGGGCAAAGATAAGAATGACATGACACGATATAATACCAAAGATATTAACAGTCTTATGGCTTCTCTGCCTAATTGGGAGTTTATTAGTTCTACTAAGAATTTCCCAATATATGGAAAACAAAGATATTATAAGCGTAAAGATAGTTTACTATGATTGATTTCAAAAAGTACTGTTGCATCTGTTATAAACTTGGATGTAAACATGAAATAGATGGTCATTATTTATGCCATAATCATTTTGTTATGGTTATAGGCACTATGACTTTTGAAGGACAAGATGATGAATGGCATTTTGAAAACGAAGAAGATTTAAAACTGATGTAGCATGCAAATAGAAAGTGAAAAAGTAGTCGAGCGCAAGCTCGTAGAATATACTACCTTAAACGGCGGTATGTGCATAAAGCTTCTGAGCTTTCATTTGCTTGGACTGCCTGATAGATTATGTATATTTCCTAAAGGCAAAGTAGTATTTATAGAAACAAAGACAACAAAGCAAAAGCCGAGACAAATTCAGCTATTTATGCATGATAAAATTCGCAAGCTTGGATTTAGAGTTGAGGTAGTTGATACTGCTGAAAAAGCAGCTGAAGTAATAGAAGATGTAATAATAAATGGATAAAAGCAATTTACATAAATATCAGAAAGTTTGTGTTGAGCATATCATCTCTCACCCATTCTGTGGGGTGTTTCTTGATATGGGACTCGGCAAGACTATTTCTACACTGACTGCTATAGAGGAGCTTAAATATGATTACTGTGAAATTGATACAGTTCTTGTAATCGCTCCTAAACGCGTGGCAGAAACAGTGTGGGAAGAAGAAGCGAAAAAGTGGGACCACACAAGACATCTTATATTCTCTAAGATTATAGGAACAGAACGGCAAAGATTAGCAGCTCTCAAGAAAAAAGCTGATGTGTATATTATCTCACGAGACAATATTGCGTGGCTCTGTTCACTCTATGCGGCTAAACTTCCTTATGATATGCTTGTAATAGATGAATTAAGCAGCTTTAAAGCACATCAGACACAGAGATTTAAGTCACTAAGACTTGCACGTCCTTGGTTTAAACGTGTTGTTGGTCTTACTGGAACTCCTGCTCCAAACGGCCTTATAAATCTATGGTCACAGATGTACCTTATTGACAGAGGTGAAAGATTGGAGAAAACAATAACAGCTTATCGCTCAAGATATTTCAGACCTGGTGCCTCTAATGGCTATGTGGTTTATTCTTATAACATATTGCCGGAATCAGAAAAACTTATACAGGATAGAATTAAGGATATTTGTATAAGCATGAGAGCTGAAGATTATCTTGAAATGCCAGAGCGTATTGATAATTTTGTTAGGGTTGTAATGCCAGATAATCTATATGAAATATATAAAAAATTTGAAGAAGAAAATGTTATTACATTAGCAAATGAAATAAAAGAAGGTACTACGACCGTTAATGCTGTTAATGCAGCAGCTTTATCAAATAAACTTCTTCAATTTGCCAATGGAGCCATGTATGACGAAAACAAAAATGTTGTGCCTATACACGATTTAAAGCTTGAAGCACTTAAAGAAATAGTTGAAGCTGCAGACGGTAAGCCAGTTTTAGTTGCATGGACATACCAATTTGACAGAGATAGAATAATAAATTATTTTCGTAGTTTAAAGCCTCGGGAACTTAAAACAGCTCAGGATATTAATGACTGGAATGCAGGCAAGGTGCAACTTATGTTAGCACATCCTGCATCAGCAGGTCACGGTATTAACCTTCAGGCAGGCGGAAATATAATTGTCTGGTATGGACTTACGTGGTCACTCGAATTATATCAGCAATTTAATGCGCGCTTATACCGTCAAGGTCAAAAACAAAGAACTATAATACATCATATAGTTGCATCAAAAACTGAGGATGAGAATGTGGTTAAAGCGTTAAAGTCAAAAGATAAAACTCAAAACAACTTAATGAACAGTATTAAAGCTAAGCTTGAATTATATCGAGCATTTATGAAATAGACGGTTTAATTCACTAAAGGTAAATAAATGTTAAAAATCTGTAAATATTGGAAAAATATTTTTATATATGAGAAATTTTTTTTAATTTTGCACTAATAAAATAATAATATGAATATTTTAGAAAAAGCAGACCAGATTGTAAATCATAGGTCAGAAGAAAAGGAAAGGATGTATGGTCCTTTTAGTAAGAGCATGGCAAGAGCTACATTAATCTACAATGCTTCTTCTCCAGAAGATGAGCAGATTTCTGTTCGAGGTATGTATCGAGCACTTATAGCTCTTAAGCTTTCACGTGAGGCGTATAGTCATCGTGAAGATAATCTCTTAGATGCTGCTGCTTATATAGGAGCATTGAACAACTATATCGAAGCAGAAATTGAAGAAGACTATTTTAAACATCAAGAAAGTTTCATTAATAATCAGTAAATTAAAAAATTATGCCATTACCGTACAACACTACCGACCTCTCGCCTGATAAGGCTTTTGAGCGCCATGTATTTCACAGAGACCAGTTTGCTCACTATTTGCGTTGGACTCACATTTTGAAAGAAGCCAAGATTGGTGAGTCAATTGTTGACTTTGGCTGCGGCCAAGCTAATCTCTTAGAAGTTCTTTATCGTAACAAATTCAAGCAGAAGTCTTACGTAGGTATTGACATCCGCGAGAAGACCATTGAGGCAGCTCGTGAAAAGTTCAAGAACGTAGACTGGGCCCAGTTCTTCGTAGCTGACCTTGTTAAGCCTTATATGGACTTCAGCCAGTTTAATGGAGACAAGGTTTGTTCATTCGAAGTGCTTGAGCATGTCGGCAAACAGAATGGTGACATTTTCCTTGAGCACTTCAAGGCTTGTGGAAATAACAATGCAACATACTATTTGTCTACTCCAAACTACGACCCATCTGTCGGTGCAGCTGGTAATCACACCTATGATTCAGGTGATGGTCGCGGAGTAGATGTTCAAGAGTATGACCATTGGGAACTCGAGGCTCTGCTCAAGAAGCATTTCCAGATTATCAAGAAGTTTGGTACGTTTGCTTCTAAGAAGGACTATAAGCCTTATATGAATGCTTGGCAGAAGGAAATGCTTAAAGCTCTTGAAGCCTATTATGATTCTAACCTGATTGCAAATATCATGGCTCCTATGTTTCCAGATATGTCTCGCAATACTCTGTGGGTACTCAAGCGTAAGTCTGGTGATTATAAGGAAGTAAAAATCGAAGAGCCTGATTTGTTCAATCAACCAAAGCAGGAAGAAAAGATTGAAGATGATGAACTCTTTTAATACTTAATATTTATGTTAAGAGCAAGAAAAAAATCATATAATGCCAATCAGTTTGATATTGAAAAAGCAGGTATCAATAAAGAAAATTTGAACCTGTTCTTCAATATGATATACGATAGGCAAATGATTTGGAAACGGAGATTTATCGATAAGCTTCCTGCTCCATGGACTACTAATGATATATTCAACAAGTACAAATTCTGTAATCTTTATAGAGAGCATGATAGGAGTTCACAGTGGGAAATTCGTAACATAATAATGGACGATTCGCTTACAGATAAAAACTTGATTTGGAAAATACTTGTGTACAGGACATTTAACAACCCTGAGACTTTTGCGAGGGCTATAAATAAATGGCCGAACGGTATTCCTAATGTAGAAGATTATAATGAAGATGAATTTGCCGCTCACATAGACGATATTAGGTCAATGGGCTTAAACCCGTTTACAAATGCATATTCAATATCAGGTAATATAGTAGCTGGAGATTCTATTGATAATGCTTTTTGTCATACAGTCATTCCAGCCATATATAGAAGCATTGATGCTATTTGCACAATATTAGATAATGCAGATGTACCTGAACAAATTGTTACTTTTTTGATGACACTGCCAGGAGCATCTTCTTTTATGGCCCATGAATATTATCAAGACTTGACGTATGTATCTATTTACACTGATAGAACTATAATGAGATTTGACCAGAATGATTTTACAAATCTCGGTCCTGGTTCTTCTCAAGGCGTGAGACTTATATTTCCAAGACTTAGAGGTGCTGAACAACTTTCTTGTTATGCCTATCTTCAGGATATTGCAGAAGAACATCTTGAGGAAATAGGACTTGAAAATGGAGAATTAATGCCTTATGTATCTTGGAACAAAGAAACTCGTAAATACGATATTATCACAGAAAGTAATCTTTCTCTTAATCAGATAGAAGGAGCACTTTGTGAGTTTAGCAAATATATGCGTATTTTAAGAGGCACAGGGCGTCCAAGATGTCCAGAATTTGAGCCGCATACGAGTTCTATAATAGTTGAACGAGAAGATGACAATCAGCAAGAATTTATAACAGATACTGATGACTTTTTAAGTGGTCGTAAATACGCGAGACGAACCAAAGCACTTGATGACTTCATGTGTGGAAAATCTAAAAACGCAAAAGTGCGTCAAAAAGCAGATTTTTCTATAGATTTGAATTTAAATCTTAATTTGCAGAATGCGGATATTTTATTAACTAAAATTAAAGAAGTATTATGGTAACAAACAAAGACATTCAAGCTCTTAATGAGTTTTTAGAGAACAGAGGAGTTAATTACGTGTTGACAGGTACAGCAGCACTTTTCTATCATGGATTACTGCCGGAAGGTACAGAAGCACATGACATTGACATCATCGTGCTTACTGATAAGGAAAATCGTCCAGCTCTACAGGCTATGTTTAAGGAACTGGAAAACCTCTCCGGCTGTCAATATGAGAATGAACACTATGAACAGCAAGTCTATGTGTTCAAAGTAGGAGCTAATAACATTAAGGTTAATGCCTTTGAAGGTGATGTTCTCAGCTGTAGTGGTAGTCATCCTAAAAATCACACCATCATAATAGATGGAGCTCCTATCAAGGTTCATGACGTGCTTGACATCCTGAAAGCCAAGTTCTCGTTGAATCGTGTGAAGGACCACGAGTTTTTCGCTAAAATAGTTAATCAACTTTCAAATATGTTTCCCAATGTTTGAGAAAGTAAATCCTATGCATCCAGACAAGGTCGCCGACAGAATAGCCGGCGCCCTTGTGGATTTGGCTTATAAAAAAGCTAAAGACCCTAAAATTGCTGTTGAGGTTCTTATTGGTCACGGTAAAGCCTTTATAGTTGCTGAAACAAGCGAGCAATTCAAAGATTATGAGATTAAAAGAGTCGTATCCCGAATTGCAAATATCTTCAATGTAGCTTATGTGGAAGTGCCTCAGGATGTTCACTTAGCATCAAATCAAGCGGGTAAGATTCGCTGCGGAGATAATGGCATTTTCAAAGGTATGCCAGTAACTGAAGAGCAATGGCTACTCCAGGATATAGCTACAGCTCTCTATCAAAATTTCAGGTCAGATGGTAAGTTTGTGCTTAATGGCAAGAATCTTATTGTTTGCCAAAGCGGAGTGGAAAATAGCGAGGTTATCAGAAAACTTTTGCTTGATTGGTATAAAGGTGAAGATGACCTTATTACTCTCAACATAAATCCTCTTGGTCCTTGGACTGGTGGTTCAGATGTGGATTGTGGAGCAACAAATCGTAAACTTGGCAGTGATATGGGTGATGCGGTTACAGGCGGTGGCCTTCATGGCAAAGACTTAAGCAAAGCCGATGTATCTGTCAATATATATTGTCATATAATGGCTCAGCAAATCGGACACGAATATAAAGCTTGCTGTGCTATTGGCGATGAGTATGTAGATGGCAGGCCTTATGCTGAGATTGTCGAGATTGCTCGCGATTATATTAATAAGCTTGGCGGATTTGAAGCATTTGCCGAGTGGGGTTTAATCAGATAAGATATGGCTAAAGTTAAAATAGGAACAGTTTGTTCACTTTCTAACGCTGAAAGTGAAATCCATGTGGGCTCAGGATTTTGCAAAAGATGCAAATCATTTAATGGAGTTTGTTCAACGGATAAAACTTGTATTTCATGCTTAAAATATAAATGATTACAAAAGAAAAGTTCAAGAAATTCGTTAAGCTCAGAGATGAAGGTACCATTAATATGAACGACATCTCCAGAGGAACAGCAATAACAGGCTTGACGCCTTTAGAGTACAAAGACGTAATAAATAACTTTAAACAGTATTCAGATTTATATGAAAGTAGCAAAAGTAAGAGACGTTAAAACGCCAGAAAGAGGTACAGCCAAGTCAGCGGGTATTGACTTCTTCGTGCCAAACGATTTTATCGAGACAGTTCTTCCTCCTCAGCGTGATATGCTTATTCCATCAGGAATTAAAGCTCAGGTGCCAGAAGGATTTATGCTGATGGCCGCAGAAAAGTCAGGAGTAGTAACTTCTAAACAAGCAGCAGTTGCTGCAGGTAGAACTCCAAAGCCGACAGCTTATACTACCGTCATTGTACTTGGTGCTAAGATTGTCGATGAAGACTATCAGGGCGAAATCCATATTCACCTGGTTAATGTTGGTAATGAGTACGTAACCATTAAGCCTGGTACTAAGATTGCTCAGTTTATACTCGTACCTGTTTCATACCAAGGCATAGAAGTAGTTCCAGAAACAGAGTTGTTCTCAGAAGCAACTGAAAGGGGTGAAGGAGGCTTTGGCCTTGGAACTGGAGAAGGTAGTAAGAGTGACATCGAACCACTTGATAGTAACGAACTCTAATATTCACAGGAACTCCCGATTTATATCTCAGATTCACCTAAAATATTAAGATTATAAATTATATAAAATTAGATTTTAATGATGATAGAGATTAAATCTGGAGTTCTTACAAATAAATAATCTATATGGCAAATAAAACTGTTAAGCTTCCAGAAGTTGTTTATCATCCGCAGTTCCTGAAATTTATAGACTATTATGCCAAGGCTTTTATCAAGAGAAGAGGCTTTGGCAGATGGCTTAAAGAATATCAGGATATGGAGAAGCAAGGATTGTTTGCTCCGCGTGTACTTAGACTATTTTATATTCAGATTTTAGGTAATACCTTTAAGCTCGATTTTCAGAAAGAACAAGCTGTATGGGATATATGTTGCTGTGCCAGAGATGCTGCAGAAGCATATATCGATGAGCGCATAAATGCTTTGTATGATATTCGAGTTATTACTGGAGAATTAGCCTATGACGACGATGATGACCCATATACAGATTTGACTTTTGAAGAAGCAATTCAGATAGTTAAAGCTCTAAATGAAGAAGCTGAAGAAGAGTTATTTGTCATGAAACGTAAATATTAGCAGCATTATGGAACGTCAGTTATATTTTTTAAATGCACAAAAGGCATTTGAGTATTTCTTTAATGAAATAAACTCTAAGGGTGTTAATACTAATATTGGCACAAGAGCTCTCTACAATGTAAACATTTGCATTCTCAGACCAAAAGACCGGTTGATTAAAACTGAGTGGCGTAAATGGAGTGAGAAGTATGCAGAGCGTGAGTGGCAGTGGTATTTATCTCAGAACCGCTCAGTAGAAGAGATTAAGAAATACGCGCCTAAATGGGATGAGATGCACGGAGGTGATAACCTTGTTAATTCAAACTACGGTTGGCAATGGGGACGTAATAATCAGCTTGATAAGTGTATAGAGCAGCTTAAGCAGAATCCTGATACGCGCCAAGCTTGGTTTTCTATATTTGATGGCAAAGAGAAAGACCAGTATAAATATGATACGCCATGTACTATGTGCGTCGGCTTTGACATCAATCCGAAGACACAAGAGCTTAATATGACAGTTATTATGAGGTCTAACGATTTAGTTTACGGATTTTGTAATGACCAATACTGTTTTAGTAAGCTTCAAGAGCTCGTTGCCTGTGAATTAAATATTCCTATGGGAAATTATCATCATTTTGCACATGATTTGCATATCTATGATTATCATTACAATTTAAAAGCAAAATATTACGGATATGAGTAAGATTAAAGACAAGGTTATTGATGACCTTAACAAGAAAGTTGAATCTGAGGCTGATGAGTTCAAGAAGAAATATCCTGAAATAGCCAAGATGACAGTTGCCGAGGTAGTAGCAACAGATTTGTTTGCAGAAAAGCTTAAAGGCGTTATAGCAAACTACAATAGACGTTTAGACTATTATGCTTTTAAATCACTTGAGAAGAACAAAGTATTTGAAACTGAGAACTTCAGAAAAGAGTATATTGCATGTATGGATAAAGAATCCAATATGCCTTATGCTAAACGTTACATTGTTCTTGATATTGGTAATACAGCTTATCGTCGTACAGTTACTCAGATGATGAGAGACTATGATAAAGTAATAAACTCAAATGAATTAAACTAATAAGCTTATGAAACGTAATAGACCGATGCTTTTTATTATCACTTGGGCCTTAGTAGGTCTGATGTATTCACCTGTGTTTATAGCTGCGTGGCTTTTACACATTGTTGCTCGTTTATTGCTTTCCATTTCTTATCTTGGATTGCTTAATGCCTCTACAGCGCGAGATGTGTTTAAATCAATTTTCAGATGGAATCCAAATCTGTAATAATATGGTAATAGGAATTGACTTTAATGGTACAATCATGTCATATGACTATCCAAATAGTATTGGGCATGATATAGGAGCTGTTCCGGTATTAAAGCGTATTATTGAGGCTGGGCATGATATTGTATTGATGACATCGGTTTCTCCAAAAGATGGCAGACTAGCATCTGAGCGCTTCCATGATATGATTCAGTGGTTTTCTGACAACAAAATACCTATTATTGGAGTGAATAAAAACCCGAAGTGCTCAGCTGTAACAGATAAAGCAAGATGTGACCTTTTTATTGATGACCACAATCTTGGATGCCCTTTAATATACGATGAAATAATATCACCAGGTAAACCTTACGTTAACTGGGAAATTGTTGAAAAATGGTTAGAACAAGCTGGAATAATATGAGTGATTTTGACCAATTATTAGACCAAGCACTTGCTGAGTTTGCTGCCTCTCAGGGAACAATAACCTCTGAGAAGCAAGCAGACTATAATCAGTATGCTAATTTCTTGCAGGAAATATCTGATGAAGATGAGGACCTTGCTAAAACAGAGATTTCTACAGTTTCAAGCATCGAGGAAGATAGGCTTGAAGGAGAAGCTAATGAGCTACTCGATGAACTGAGAGATAACCCTAATAGCTGGTTTAATAAATCAACCTGGGTTGTAAATGACAAAGGCCAGTTTGTCAGACGAGATGACGGCGAGTTATTTGATACTGGAGAAGATATTGTCTCGGTCTCTGATACTCCTGTAAAAGCTGAAGAAGAACTTACAGAGCTTGAGAAGAAACAAAGGCGCACAGAAAAGTTAGTAAAAGGCGCAGCTAAATATAAGCACAACAGAGATTTACGAAAAATCGAAATAAACCGTATGGCATTTGACCAAAAGTTATTGCCTTTAGGTGATGTAATTCCTGTTGAGCATAAGCGTCTTGTTATTGAATTGCTCACAAAACCTTTACGGCTGCTAATTGTAAAGTATGAGCAGTATATCAATAACCGTATAACTAAATTGCTTGCACCAGCTATTCCTGCTCCTGTTAAACTTGCTGCCATTAAGTGGCCTTGGATTTTTATACAGAATCCTGGATTTTTGTACAAAACCAGCCCACATTTCGGTGAGGTTAAGACATTCTGGGTAAATCCCAAATTGCCTTACTACTTTAAACAAGGAACTGAACAGACAATTCTTGAAGAGCGTGATGCGTCACTCAGTCCATATTTCTTGGATTGCGTTGACAGAGCTATTCATAGATGGTATTCTGCACGTGAAAAGCTTGCTGAGCGTGAAGTTTATTTTGCCTCTAAGATGATTAACATAAAAGGCAATACATACTATCACCTTCTTATGTTGAATCCGTTTTGGTTTGAAAAATTATATAACTATATTAAAGACGAAGAACTGTTATGAAAAATTATAAACAAAGACCACATAGTAGCAAAGATATTACCCCAACCAACAAAGTTTTAGCGCTTATGGAACTGAAATACAATGACGTGTTTTTCCACATCAATTCGTGGTGGTGGGGAAAGTCCATTGACATAGTTAAAGACGACGGCACTGCAATTGTGTGTGTCAAGTTCGACGAAAAATATTTCCCGATTACAGGAAGTATTTATGGGTTGTCAGTCCTATCAACCGAAAGAAGAAAAGGATTAGGCACAAAGATGATTAAGTATGCGCTTATGTCATGCAAGGACAATGGGATGACCTTTGCAAGGCTGCACGTTGATACAAAGAACATCTGGCTAAAGAAATGGTACGAACGTCTTGGGTTTAAGGAACTTTCAAGAGATGAAAATGAAATAGAAATGATTATGGAATTATGAAAAGATTATTTTGGCTTACGCTTGCTTATTTCGGTTTTTGGATTCCGTGCAAAAAGTTCATGCCACCTAAAGGGGCGTACGATTGGGTTCTTATATCTTGGTATGAGAATGGTCTGACATATAGATACCTCCCTAAAATAGCGGAATATTCCTATTCGCAAAATAGATGGCATACCGAAGATGAAGTTGAAGAAGATTTTCTGAATAGCTGTAATATTACACATTGGCGTAGGATTCCAGAATTTAGAAAACTTAAAATGCTGTGAGCTTATATAAAGAAACTAAGAGAAAATAACCTGAGACGCAAAATCTCAGGTTATTTTTAAGCCTTTTAACTCGTGAATTCTCTCGGGCCGGTGCACCTAATATTTTATCCAGGATTTTCCCCACAAAGGAAAAATACACCCTTTTGGTCTTATTTCTGGATGTCCGTACTGATTTATTATAACATTATTCCAGCCATAATCTAAAAAGCGCCCACTGTACATATCATACATTCTATAATATGCTTTAGTTTTATCTTCGTTATAGTAAAATTCAAGTTTCCACCAAGTTCCTTCTAATTTATAGTGTGTAAATGGTGTACTGCTTTCACATATAGGAATAACCTTACACTCCACCAAATCTGAGTCCTCTACAGGCTCAATATCTGGCTCAAATTTAAAGCCATAAGAGAATTGTTCTTTGAATTCTTTGACTTCGTCCATATTGTCCTCATCTAAGCATGGTTCCTTAAATGCCAAATAGTGATAGGCATCATTGGATAACTGGACAATTTCCATTTTGTCTGGATTGTAATCTAACTTGTCTGCTATCATATGTTTTTAGTTTTGAAAATGATATAGCAATTTAGCCCGGAGAACTCGCAGATTCTCTCGGGGCAGTGCACCAGATTTTGCCTGTTGGATTTTACATTCATCTTGCAGGATTTATGTATTGCCGAACAGGCTCATAAGTACTTGTTGCACCGAATATATGCCGAAGCATTGGTTGGTAGATAACTGTTATTCCATGCTGCTTTAGCATAGTTATATCCCTACT
>Ga0326511_10001143_pt1 | contig 22349 bp, 22 predicted proteins | sample 0_2496_0518_D_FD_203701 | JGI IMG/M metagenome (GOLD analysis project Ga0326511, IMG submission 203701) | Bovine rumen microbial communities from UC Davis, California, United States - 0_2496_0518 | ecosystem: Host-associated > Mammals > Digestive system > Stomach > Rumen | place: USA... | reverse complement strand
TTTTTTATTACTTCTGATATTGATAAATCATTCAAAAATGAAAACTATGAAGTAGTTGAAGTTGTAGATGAAAAATATAAAAATCCATTCTATATGCCTGAAGAACCAGAAGGACCAACAAATCCAAAGATGTTAGATGGAGCTTCTCATTTTGAGCTTAGAAAACCAATGAGAGAAGATGTTGAAAAGCATTTTGATGAAATAAAAGAAACAGATTTTTATGATGATGAACTTGAAACAGAAATAAGAGATGATTTAGAACAAGCAAAAAATGAACTTTCGGAAGAACAACAAAAAGATTTTGCAGCTAAACTAGCAGAATATCATAGAAAATATGAAATGATGAAAGATGAGTTTAGAATAGAAAATATTGGAAAACGCCCACAGTTATCAAGTTATATCAAAAAACCAAAAACATATTTATTCTAAAAATATAATATGAAGGAGATTAGAAAAATAAAACTTTTTTGAATTTTTGTACTAATTTATGTATAATCTATAAAGAGGTTGTTATTATATATATAACAGCTAAAAATTAGAATGTAAGGAGAAATGAAGATGAAAAAGATTTTTAGTTTTATTTTAGTATTATTTTTAGTTGCTAATGTTTTTGCTTTAGACAAAAAGAAAGGCCATAACATTTATTACAAAAATAATCAAGCAAATTATATTACTGTTTTAGATGAGTTAGAAACAAGCCAAGATGGTAATTATGGCTTAGGAGTTGCTTATTCAAAACATTGGTCATATACTTATTTGAGAGAAAACGACTCTTATGTTTTTATAAAGACTACTTATTACGAAAAGAGAATAAGAGATGATAAAGATGTTACTGGTTTTACAACATTTATTAATACTTTTGAAGAGATTTGTAACATGTTTTTTTATATTATTGATTACCATATTATTCATAATCTTATTGTGGGATGTGCCACTAAAGTAGATGATGAACCAGTTGCTAATATTGTAGTATCTTTTGGAAAGCAACTAGAATATGCACCATTAGTTATTACTAAAACTACTGAATAGAAAACAAAAATGCATGAAAAAATGGCAGAAATTGCTTGGATTACTAAAGAAACACTAAACTTTGAGGAATAAAATATCTAATGAAATTATCTAGATTTGATAGTAGTGAAAAGAAACTTTGGAATAAAGCATTGACAAAATATTTACAAGAAAAAAATGGAACTGGAAGAAGTAAATTACCAAGAGATATTTTTGCTTCTATGGATTATTTCTATGAAAAGTATAATGAACTTCAAGAAATAAAGAAATCTATTATCAATCAACTAAATAAATTGTACTAATTATAATATAAAGATTTTTGCTAAATAAAAATTAGCCTTTTCTTTTATAAGGAGACATAAAAAATGAAAAAACAAAAAATTAATGTAACAGATTTTGGAAGAATTGTAGAAGAAATCCCTACATGCAAATTTGATTGTGCTATGACACACATTTATGTCAATGAGCTTACTGAAGAAGCTATTTCTTATTTGACAAACTTGGCTCACAAATTACCTGTTGAAGAATTACAAGGTTATATGGTTCATTGGGATAATCGTACAGAAAATCTCTTAGGATTTTTTGAAGTAACTTCATATGAAATAAAATAAGGAGATATTGAGTATGACTATCAAAGAAAGAAATGAACAATTACAACGTTTTGTAGACTATGTTGAAACACAGAGAAATATGTACAAAGGTTGCCCAGCAGATATCGCCATTACATTAGACAATCTTGTATCAATTGGACTTGATATGGACACAATTGTATGGTTGAGAAAAAATCACTATATTTCAGTGCAGGAAAATAAACCAGTATGGATTGCATGGAGCAATAAATTCTATCCGGATAGAACCATTTCAAACTTACACAAATGGCTAAATAATATAAAGGAAAATAAATAAATGACATTAACAGAAGACGTAAAACAGGCAATCATTGCTGAATATAATAAACAGCTGCCTAACGAAAATGACACTGCCACACAAAAGAAGTTTGGGCAGTTTTTTGCTCCGCTTTACTACACAGGAGATTGAGAATGCTCTTGACTAATGAACAGATCACAGGTGTGGAGAATGAGTTTTTTACAATAAGAAACATTTATTTCATGGATTTGTACTAAATAATATACCAATCGTTGATTGGTTTTCCTCCTTTCAATATAGTTTATCCGATGCTGAAGCGGAGCAATAATACTTCAGTGAAAATATTTTAGCTCAAAAGACCTAAGCACGTCTCTAAACTGCTTCTTTAGGAGAATAAATAATGACATTTTTTGATGAAGATGAAAATGGTAATATGACAATTATTCATAGTTGGTGTAAAGCAGAAACTTCTGGCTTATTTGAAAAGTTTGATTGTAGTAAATGTGAACTTTATAAAGAATGTCCTTACACAGAGGAGGATAATAAAGATGAATAAGCTGACAATAGCAACAATTGCAGGACAAAAATATCAACATTTTATAGAAGATTGGAAAAGACGGATTCCAAATAATACTCCATACATTATAGAAGAAGATGATAGTAAAGGTCTTTATGAAGCTAAAAAGAATATTTTAGATAAAGTTGAAACTGAATATGTTTGGATTACTGATGTTGATGATAAAATTATTGGTGTTCCTACTCTTTTAGATAAAGATGTAATTCAGGTTGCAAATGGATGTGGTGTTTGGACTTATATTTTTAGAACAGAATATTTACGAAAAGTTTATAATGAAATAGAAAAAGCAAAAAAAGACTCAAATATTTCTACTTTTGATATTGTATCTTGTGAAGATATAATTGTATATTTAGCAATGGAACATATTCCTTATACAAGTAGAAAAGCAGGAAATAATTATTTAGAACATACAATAAATGACACTTCTATGACAAACTCTTATGTTTATAATTTAGAAAAAATAAAAAGACTTTATCACAACTTTGAAGATTTAGTAAAAGTAGCTAGCATTCTAAATAAGGGAGAAACAAAAAGAATTATTTTAGTAAATTGCTATAATCAATACTGGAATATTTATCGAAATAAAATCTCTACTCAATGGGAGAAAGATTTAGCAGATAAGTTCATATTATCTGAATATGCAAAAGCATTTTTGGCATTAACTAATTAGGTAAAACTATATCTATCACAATATTGAATACTTCATTTGGTGTACTAGTTCCATATACTAGTACACTTTTATTTTTTATATGAACTGTCAAAAAATTACTTTTTTCTGAAATTGCGCTACACCAAACATCATAAGGCACAGATTTAGGAAGCTCCAATATTTTAGTAAATCTATCATAAACTCCTTGTGAAATAAAACTTTCTCTTATACATAAGATATTTTCAGCAATAAAACTATTTGAATTATTTATATATTGAATATTTGATTTATATTCTAATGGTTCTGGTTTATATTCACTAATCAAATTATTTATTTGAAAAAATGAGTTATTTAGCTCATCAATTGTTTGCGGTGAAAAAATATTATTATTATTTCTATTAATACTAACTACCATAATTATACATACCTTTCTGAAATTGAAACACAATCTGTTGTTGAATAAGTTATTTTATTATCTATTTTACAATTTAGAGTCATTTCAAAATCTAATCCATTTTTATTAGGACTTCTTGTTGCTGAATAAGATGAGCATATATTAGATAAACAGCTATCAATGAAGCTAATATTATCTGATAAAGCAACAATTCTTTGAATTGAACCATCAAATTGTACTAAAGCTGGTGAACACCAGACATAATGAGTTCCATACACATAAATATTATTACAAGCATTTACACATTCATTATTTTCACCACTTCTATAAAAAGAAGTAGTACCATTTCCAATACAAGTTGTGCCATTGTATAATATTGATGAAACACACTGTTGCATATTTTCACAAATAATACAGCAATCTATTATATCCCAACATGTTTCAGTTGTTAGTTTATTTTTTTCTACTATATTATTTATAGTACATGTACATGATAGATTATATTTTGTGTCACATTCACTTATAGAACTACTACAAACTACTGCAAATCCACTACCAGTCATACATAAAGATTGTGAAGGAGGATTATAAATCTGTTTATTATTAGAAACAGTAAGTGTGCCTGACGCATCTAAATAACCTAAAAAAACATTATTATTAGAAATAATAGGAACATTTTGAGTTCTTGGTTTTTTAGTTCCTTGTATCTTTTGTCCTAAACATATTGCTCCATTATATTCAATTACTCCATAATCTTGTTCAGTTTTATCATTTGTTGTACAAGAAACAAAATCTTTTAGAGAAGTAATTACATTATTTAGTTTTGCTTGAGAAACTTTATTTTTTTCTGATGAAACATAACTAACTGAATTACTCAATTTTACCTCCAATATAAACAGAATATGCAACTAATCTTTCATTATTTTTTGGCCAATGCTCAACATCAGTAGGTATAAAAACAAATGTTGGTTTATCAAACTTATTTGATATTTCTATTCTTCCTAAACTAGATAATGTTTTAGCAATATTAGTTTCATCATGTGAACCTTGATAGTTGAAAAAAGAAACATTTTCGTCAAACTCAAATAATGGATATTCAATTTCATTAGCAAAACCAGTTGGATTCAAAATAAAAGAAATGCTAAAGTCTTTGCCATATTTATAATCTAGCAAGTTTAGGACTCTAGCATACTTTGATGAAATAAACTTTTCTATTTTTGGTTTTTCTAATTGTTCTTGTTTAGATTTTGTTTCAAATCTTTTTCTCGCAGTTCTAACAATAATATTTATTTGTTCACACTCATCTTTTGAATATCCACTATCTGTTGTTAGAAAAACTGGAGTATTATTATATAAACCCATTTACATTTGTCCTATTTGAGGTGTAGACAATGCTTGTATCATTCCTTGTTGAAGTTGAGTTTTCTTTATATTGTTTATTCCAGTTTTATTCGATAATGGTGTTGGTGCTATTGATTGTATCTGTGTCTGTGGTTTCTCCATTTCCGTTTGTTTCTGAAACTGATTCAACCAACTCTGTCCTTGTGTCATTTGCATAATCCTCACTCAATTTTATATCTAAAACTTTTCTAGCTAAAGCTGCAACTAAAGATAATGCTGCAGCTGCTACAAACCTACTATCAAAACTCTGAACTCCATTTTCATCAGTAGTAACTGCTGAAGCTAAACCAGGAACTTTCAATAATGCTTGAGTAATAAATCCTAATTGGTCACCATTACTAGCTGGACCACCTTTTGTTTCATCATATTCCCAATGAATACAAGGAACATATTTAGCAATATTTACTAAGTCATTTATTTCAGAGTCCTGAGCTTCAATTGCTGAAGGTGGAACTTCTTCTTCATAAGTATCAATCCAACTAAAATCCATTATTTTATCTCCATTTGAAAGCTGATTTCAACATTGTATTATTTACTGGTCTAGCATCAAACTTCTTTACATTTTTATCAGAAGGAACAAATGCATTTACTAAATTACCAATTCCTTGTGTTCCCTGTCCGAAATAATTCATAAATCGACCAACATTTGTATTTCCTGCTAATGAAGAAGCATATTTTGCAATATCATCAGTTGATAAACCATTTTCTTTCATTGTCTTGATTTGATTTACAAACTTCTGAACTTCTTGGTCATAAAGTAACTCAGCCATATCTTTCTGTTGCTGGTTATTCAATTTCAACATTTCAATATTTACATTCAATTGATTTTCTTGTAATGCTTTCTGTAAATCAGCAGAAATCTTAGTTTGTTCAAGTCCAGTATTTCCTTGCTCAGCAGCTTTTGCTCTTGCTAAATCTTGTGAGTTTTCTTCATTATAAAGTTCTTTATTTTGTGCTGATGATAAAGCTTGTTCTGTTCCTCTTGTTTCAATAAGCTTTTTATTTGCATCATCAATTTCGCCATTATATAATCTAATAACTTCATTTTTCAAAGCTGCTTCTTTATTTTTTGCATCATCCCATCTCATATTTATAAAGTTTACTGGCGGAATGATACCACCAGATAAAGCTGAAACAACACAAGAGAGTACTGTCAAAAATATTCCTGTTTTCTTGCTATATAATTCAGCATTTTCTGGTACTAAATCTTTCAAAGCAGTTACTCTACCATCTTTATCATAAGTTGGCAAAATAAATGGTTCATTAGTGTCTGGGTCAACAATTTCTTCTAATTCAGAAATATCACCTGTTTCAATTACTTCTTCTGCAATTTGACCTTCATCTGTATCAAAAAGTTTCTTTTGCAATTCTTCACCAACTTGGAACTCTTCACCATTTGTTTCTTCTTCAATTGGTAAAGGCTCTGAATTATATTTTGCTTCAGCTTTTGTCTGAGCTTCTTCAAACTTACCTTCTGGCATTTCTTCTCTTTCATGAAACTCATTCATTGGCTGAGAAGCTTTATCAACTGATTTATCAACAATTTTTTCCATTTGTTTTTTAGTCTCTTCTTTATCCTTTTCTTTTTCTTCTTCAGTACGAATATCTGGCTTTTTAGGAGCTTTTTTCTCTTTTTTATCTTTCGATGGAGCAGGACCTTCATCAAGAAGTTTAGTATTATTTGGGTCTTCTTTTGCTTTTGCTAAAATCATTTCTTCAGTGACTTCTTGCTTATTTTTATTTTCAGCTGCTTTCTTACCAATATTTGTTCCTTTTGCTAATTCTTTCTTTTTGTCTGCCATAATTATTTATCCTCCGAACTATTTATAAATGAACTACCTAAAGAAGCTACACCTCTAGCAAGATTTTCAACTCTTCTTTGTGCTTGATTAGCTTTCATTCCAGCAGATTCTAATGCAGCATTATATTTACCTTGAGTTCCTTGAGCTAACATCTGATTTTTCATATTCTGTGTTTGAGCTCCAAGTCCAGCAGCATTAGATGCAGTTTCATCATATCCTGCTCTAGAAGCATCAGAAGCAGCTTGAGCACCTTGAATAGCACTCATCAATCTGCTGCCACTATTTTGCATTGCACTAGCTTTTGCATTTCTTTGAGCAATTCCTGCTTTATTATTTGCAGCAGCACTAGCAACTTCTTTACCTTCTTGATATAACTGTTTTGCATCTTTTGTATTTTTAGCTATATCTTTCATTTCAGACTCATACTCTTTACCAGCTTGTTCTATTTTATCTCTTGCTTTATTAGTAGAAGCTAATCCACCAGTAAATGTATCAACAATATAATCAACAAAATCGTTATCAAATAAACTTGCCATAATTTTATCCTTTTATCATTCGTTTTAGTATATATATGTCTGCCAAGCTTTTGTCAATTATTCCATTTGAAACAAAGTTTAGCATCATAATCTTTCTCAATATATCATCGCCATCAACTGAATTAGTAATAAACTTTTTTACTCTTTCATCACTGACAGTATCAGGTTCTATTTGTTTACCTGTTGAGTTTACACCATTTACCCACTCTTTATATTGTGAATAATTATTATTAGAGTCAGGCTGTAAAAATTGTTTATTATTTTCTGTTACCATAGTCGCCATCTCCCAATATTAGCATCATTTTTTATTCTCATACCTTGCTGACTTCTTTGTAATGATTGATAGAAACTCATTTCATCATCGGTAAGTTTAGTTTGTAATGCTTCATTTTTCAATCCACATAAGCTTTCCAACTGAATTGCCATTTTATCTTCAATTATATCAAAGAAAACATTTTGAGGATAAGAAAGTAAAGTATCTGGTACAAAATCCACATATAAAAGTTTATCATCTGATTTTACTAATAAACCTTTTCCAGTATAATCATTACAACAGCAACCTAATAATTCAGTAGATTTGAAATACCTTCCTTGATATAAAAATGGATTTACCATTGTATCTTGCCAATCACCAGTCATTAGCCATAAATCACCATTTTCATATAAAGTTGCAATATGAGTATTATCCCATATCATAGATTTTATATAAGTTCTAAAACCTGTTTGCTCATCTTTTTTTATAAATAAATTAGAAACATCAGTTCCATTCCACATAACAGTTTGAGTAGAAATATCAATAGTAAAAGTATGATTATTGAACTTTGTATTAGTTTTCCAAACTTTATTTGTTTCTTTTATTTCTTCATTTGCAAAATTATATAAATATGTTTTATCATCTTTTACAAACCAAACATTATCATCATCAATACCTAAAATAGTATCATATTCAAACTTACCAGTCAAATCTATTGGGTCGTCTGGCGCAGTGAGTGTAATAGGTAAAGTTGAATATTTTACTATTACTCTAGAAGGTAATCCATCAACAATTTTCAATGTATTATTTTCAATATAATATGTACCAGGAATTGGGTGATTTTGACTTGATTGAGATAATACAAAAGGATTTATATCATTTCCTTTATATACCATTTCAACTTTATTACAATCTTCTGGTAATTCAACTTCATTTCCAGTAAATTGGAAATATTTTACAAATGTGTTACTATAACCAGATAAATCATTATATATTCTTGAATATATTGAGTTTAGCAATTGAACTTTGAAATCCCAAGAAAATGCTTTACTATTTTGTGTTTGAGATAATGTCATAGCCTGAATTAGTATTTCTTTACAAGTCTTGAGCATTCTTATTTATTCTCCTTCTCTTATTTTTTGTTGAACTTTAGGATTAGAATAATCACTATATTTAGATATTACATTTTCAACATAAGAACCTTTTGATGGAGCAGTATATAATCCATTTGCTACATTTGCTGGAACATTTGGATATAAATAATCTTTACCACCACCTACAAATTGAATTGTAACATCTTTTTTACCATTTGCTGCATCATCTATTCTAAACTGCTGAATAGCGCTTGAATCAGTAAAAGTAGTTTTAGCATTACTATCTTTCATATTTGTATCACGCATTTTTCCTAAAGTCATATCATTTATACAAATAGATTTAGGTTTATTTATAGTTGCATTTTGTTTATTCCCAAAGTTTTTATAATCAATCTTCATAAGCTTATCAAATGCATTTGATGCCATTGACTGTCTATTTATTTTTGAATTAGCATTTTTAGGTTTTGCAGAATAAACAGTTTTCCCAGCTTTTGTCAAAAGATTATTCCACTGAGAAGGATTTATTTGGTACATTTCTTTGAAAAGCTTTTGGAAACTACTTTTATCCATTTGTTTTTACTTTCCCATCTAGCAATAAATCGATTTTTGTTTCTATTGCTGTCAAACGATTATCAATGCCATTATAGTCTTTTATTTTGTCTTCAAGAGTAGAAACTCTCTGCAATATTTTTCCTAATTTTACAGCTAGAGTTGCAATTGGAATACACATTATTACGAACTCTAATATCATATAAAAAATTGTTGCCTTATCCATTCAAGTATTCTCCTATAATTTTCTATTCATTGAATATTCCCGAAAATATAAAATCTTTACGGAAATAAACATTATTAGTACCTGCACCCATTGTGATTCTATTACTATCATCTTCTTGGAATATTAGATATTGTCCATGCTCAAATCCACTTTTTACACCATTTATTTTTATATACTCATCTGCCTGTTTAGAAACACATAAAAAGCCATTTGATAAAATTGGTCTGTTTCTTTCAAGACCAGTACAATCTACCAAAGGGAAAAAGTGTTTAGATATAGCTAAGAAGTTGCAATCAACCCCACAAATTGTAATACCTGCTGGAATACAAATTGATGTAATTGGCCCCGTTTGCATTTCATAAATATCTGATTCATAAGGAACATCATCTTCATAATAACAGGCTTTTTTCCAAGCAAGAAGATTCAAATAATTTGCATTTATTGTATTTGCACAAAATGTATTTGCACAGAGACTGTCAAAAGACATATTTTCTACAGATAAACTATCTGTATCTACATTTGTAAAAGAAGCATTCACACTATTCAAAGTCCTTGTTTCTGGGTTATAAGTTAGATTTTCTTCATCAGCATAATTTATTGAGTTTGCAGATGCTAAAGAAACTGGCATCGTTTCTGTAGCAGTTTTTATACTTGATTTTATTACTTCTGATTCAATAGTACCAGCATTTATTTTTGGTGAGCATAATGTATCTTCAGTAAAAGATAGATTATTATTTACACCAACACTTTGTACTCCATCTCCATCAACTAATGTAACATATTGCTTATCAATACAAGAAGTTACATCATTTATTTCTATTTCGTTTGGTGCTGAACCACTAGGAAACTCATTTATTGTTTCACGTGGACCATTATTATTTCCCATTGTTACTAACATAAGATTTCTTTCTCCTGTTTATATTTCTATTTGTTATTTTAGTGGAACCATAAATCTCCATATCTATTGAAAGTAATGAAATCTGTGCTCCAATCAACCTCACTTGTACATTCTGCATAAACTCTGAATCTTTCGGTATTTACTGTTCTGAAGCTCATATAGTCATTACCAAAATAAATATTGTCTATATAATAATGGCAATAAGTTGAAACACAGTAATTCCATGCATTTCCTGTTATTCCATAGCTTCCTGTTTGTGTATCTATTACACCAGTGTCTATGAGAGCAGCAAAAACATCACATTGTTTTGCTTTAGAACAAATAATCATTGGCTGTATTCCAAATACTCCAGCAATTCTCCAAACGCAAGTACAACACTTACCATTAGCTACATATTCCCAACATTTTCCTTTTATGCTGCTATCAGTCCTAATTGCTGGCCAAATTGGAGTATTATAACAGCAATTATAAGCTGATGTACATAAGCAAGCACCAGCTGCACAAATAGGTTTTGTAAAGTTCAATCCACAGCATACTGTAAGATTATCTGTAACTAAATTAGGAGTACAAACACAACAAGCAGAAATATTAGTAACTGAAAGAGTTTTACTTCCTGTATCATATTTTAGAGTACCATTAGAGCCACCAGATGAAACATATACATTTGTACAGTCTGCAGTACTACTTCCATTTGTCAATAACAAATCATAAGTTGTTTTTCCGCAAGCAATATGTCTTGAAATTGCTTTAGCATTTTGTGCATCACCGCAGATGTTACCACATATATTACCCCACAAATATCCGTCTTTTCCACAGAATATCCATTCTCTTACTACTTTTGTATTATCTAAAGCACAATAACAAGAGTTTATAAATACGCTTGTAGATTGACCAGCAAATCCTACATCAAGATTATCTGACCTGATATACTCAGTTTCAAAACAATAAGCCTTCAACGTACTTGATTTTGCATTATAAGAAACAGAACTAGCTTGAGGTGTATATAAAGAAGCTTTATTAGAAGCTGTAGACGCATTTGATAAAACTAAAGGATAATAAGCATCAACTGTACTTGCTAAAACATTTCTCTTCACATAAGTTGAACAATCTGCCAAAGATGCAGTAGCTGGTTTGAAATTAGTCAAAGTTGCTACACCATTATTTATTGTGAAAGCACTTCCATTTAGAGAAACTCCAGTTACTGTACCTACACAGCAAGCGCCAGGATATGTAGTAGTAGAAATCTGAGCATTAGTATTGAAAGCATTTGGAGATAATGTAAGTGTTCCACCATTTGTATAAATAGAACAAAGACAAGTATTTCCACAGTTTACTTTGAAGTATTCTTTAGCAACCCTACTTCCTTCTCTTACTAATGTCCAACCAGTTGGTAAAGCACCAGCAGATGAAGTAGTACACAACCAGGTAGAGTCCCAAGTAGTAGGGTAAGACTGTCCGTCAAATCTATATTGTATAGCATTATAACCTTTGAAACAAAGAGCTAACCAATATTTATTATTTACTGTATCATTGAGTAAAACTGGAATAACATTGTTTTCATTTTTATCTTTATATTCAAGTCTAAATCTTGAAGTGTCAGTATACCAAGAGGCAGAAGTTCCTCTTCCATAGTTGGTATACATATAAATGTCAGTATCAATAGCTGTACCAAAACCACTATATCTATAAGACTTGAAGTTACCATTTATACCTTGGGCTTTTACATTTGAAGAAGAAGTACCTGGGCTGTTATACCAATCAGTTACATCAAACAATAATCTGACAACTGGCCAACCAGAAGTATTTGTATTTGATGCTGTTGTAAATCTATATTGAGTAAGATGAACGTCGTAACATAATGTTCCAGCACATAAGAATCCAGTATTAGTATTATATTGTAATGGACAATAATTACTAAATGAAACAGGAGAAATACTATTTGAGACTGCACCACTATAAGCAGTCAAAACATTTCTGAAACAATCTGAAGTTACTGCTGTGTGCTTTACTAAACAGTCATGAGTACATAAGCCACTTCTTATATTTGTACAAGCTTGAGCATATGTACAGCCATTGAAACAAGTAGCATTATTTATTGTAGAGTCTTTGATATAAGTTATCTTATATTTATCATTATTTGAAGTAGAATCAAAGCATACAGTTCCAGTAACTGCTGCTGAATCTGTTACCATATCAATAGTAGTTGTTCCAAAGGCTTTCAATCTTCTCAAAGAATAACTTTGATAAGTATAAGAACTACAAGCATATATATTCCAAACAGAGTTTGTAGTGTCTTTCGTTACAATAATACTTAGGCAATTTGCACAAGTACAATTCAAATCAACATCAGTCCAACCTTTTACACATAAAGCATTTGATGAAGTACCAGATGTAATTTCTAATAATGTATTATGAGAATTGAAGCAATCATTATATCCAAAAGTTGTCAATAATAAAGATAATGAAGAAACTGTACCACTTGATATAGCTAAAGTACCAAGTTTTAGATATTTATTATGGGAAGCAGTATATGTTTTTGTAAAAATACATTGAATATCTGCTTTTGCTTGTGCATAAGTACATCCACCAAAACAAGTTGAATTATCAGCTAAAGATGCTGATGCTGGTTTGAAATTAGTGAGTGAAGCAACTCCATTTTTTACAGTAAAAGCACTTCCATTCAAAGAGATGCTTGAAATAGTTCCAGTGCAAGTTGTATAACCTTTATTTTCTACCCAAGTTTCAGTTGCATATCCATTCAAATCACTTGGTACTAATGTACCCATACAAGTAGTATATCCACAAGAAGCTAATGCAGTAGTTGTTACTAAGCCATTTCTAATATCTGTACAAGCATTAGCATAAGTACATCCATTGAAGCAAGTTGAATTAGTTGCGGAGTCTGACTTGCGAGCATTATTGACTGAAAATCCATTATAAATATATGTTGTAGTAGTTGCGCAATTACTTCCTTTATATGCTCTAAATGAGTATTCTTCTCCAGTAATAGGATTTATTTTCAAAACTAAGCTATACCAGCCACCACGATTATCATCAAATAAGTTTTTACTATAATTGTTGGCAAAAACTTGAACTGAACCACCAGAAAGATTTATTGAACTGTTAGTACCCCAACAAATTATATTATTGCAAGCTTCAGCCCAAGCATAATTTACAGTCAAGTTTTCTCCAGCTGCCAAGTTATGACAAGCTGTTAGACATTTGAAGAAATCACATATAGGCATTTCAGTACATCTGCAGCCATAGTAATTTTTACTTTGATAATATGCAATATTTCTAGAAGTTTCTCCACCTTTATTATAATTGAACTTAGTAGATTTCAAAACACCTGTACAAGTATTATAAGTAATAGGACAGCTACAAGAAACATATAAAGATGCAATTTCTGCACTTGTATTAGTATATAGTAATGCTAATGGACAATCTGCATCTGCTTTAGTAGCATTTCTTTTTATATAAGTTGCACAATCAGCTAAAGATGCTGTAGCAGGCTTGAAGTTTGTAAGAGTTGCTACTCCATTTTTTACAGTAAAACTTGAACCATTCAATGAAACTCCAGTTACTGTACCTTTGCAAGTAGTATAACCACAAGAAGCTAAATCAGTTGTAGTTACTAATCCAGTTCTTATATCAGTACAAGCTGTAGAATAATCTTTTCCACCAAAGCAAGTAGAGTTTTTAGCAAATGATGCTTCACCACAGAATATATTTGTAGTCAAAATACCAGTTGCTGGGTCATAAGTCAATGGACAACCATTTGAAACTCTTACACAAGTATTAGCAGAAGCGTTACAATTTGCTCCTAATAATACATGCTGAACTCCAGTATTTATTGTATATCTGCATACTAATTTGGAATTATTTGCAGTTCCGCATAAGTTTCCACAAACATTACCATGCATGTAGCCATCATTGCAGAAACTGAATGTCTTACTACTTGATGAAGCTGTACATCCAGTTGCATTATTTACTAAAATATCTAATCTACCAACAGCGCTATTTATAATCCTTGCACTATAATCTGCACAAGCCCAGTCTTTATGGAAATCTATATAAGGAGTACAAGCTGAAAGTTCCATATAGCCAAGTCCAAATAATGAACCAGAAGAAGCAGTAACTGAAGCAGAAGTTTTTGCAACTGATGGACCTATTTTGAGAAAACCACAGGCAGCATTATAAGTAAGTGCTCTACCAGAAACATTGGCAAAATAAACAGGACAAATACATCCAGCAGTAAACCCATCTCCTGTTTGTAAGATTGCTCTATCAGCATTTGTTGTAACTGTTGCAAGTTTTACTAAGCAGTCATGATTACATAATCCGCTTCTAATATTTGCGCAAGCTTGTGCATAAGTACACCCATTGAAACAAATTGAATTATCAGCTGTTCCTGCAGTTGCTGGCTTGAAATCAGTAAGAGATGCTATACCATTATTTACTGTAAATGAAGTGCCATTCAATGAAACTCCAGTTACTGTACCAGTACAATTTATACCAGATGGAAGAGTAACAGCAGAAGAAGTTTGATTTCCTAATTTTGTATAAAGTTTTCTATCAGCACTTGTATAACATAAACTTGGCTTTATAGTTGCAGATAATGCACCAGTTCCTGTAAAAGCACATTTATTCAAAGTTATTCCAGTTACTGTACCAGTGCAAGAAGTAAAGTTGCAATCATTAGTAATATCACTAGTTTTTGTTGGAACAGTAATATTGATAGATTTATTTGAACTCTGATTCAATGTGAAAGAATCAATACAAGTATTATTCTTTTGAATACATATTTTACAATTATAAACATCTGTTATTTTTTCAACTAATGTACAAGTAATACCAGAATTGAGAGCAGCTAATTGTTCTGCAGTAAATCCAGTTGTATTTATTGTATATTCAAATACCCAACTAGTTTCATTATATTTATATCTATCATATTGATATGATGAAGTTGCAGAATTGAAAGTAACAACAAAAGCATAGTCATTATTATCTTTTGGACCAGAGTATGCCTCTAAATCTGCTACACTATTGAATGTACCTCTGAAAGTTGCAGTATTTGTTTCTATTGAGCTATTTACAAACTCTTTATCTGCTAACTGATTTGTAGATGAGGCTTGAGATGGTATTTTATCTTCAATAGAAGTTACTCTATTTGAAACTGCATTCAATTGAGAAGTAGTTACATCTCCTGTACAATTCAAACCAGGACAAGAAGATAAATCAGGCGGATATGCTGGAAGAGAAATAACTCCATTTGTAGGATTATATTCATTAGTTCCTACTTTTACTTGAGTTACTGTACCTTTACATGTAGTATAACCACATTGGTCAACATCATTCATTGTAATAAAATCAGCGATGTCAGATTCAACTACAGTACCAACACAATTCAAACCTGGGCAAGATGATAAATCAGGTGGTAATGGAATAGCTACATTTCCATTTACAGGAGAGATATTATTTACAGAAGTTACTGTACCAGTACAATAAGCACCTGGATATGTTTCAGTACTTATTTGTGCATATTCATTGAAAGCATTTTCAGATAAAACTAAAGGATTTTCACAATTTATTGTACATAAGCAAGTTGCACCACAATAAACATCTATTTCTCCACTAAATGGCTGTGGTGGAATACTTGATAAAATATCTTCGCAAACTTGTCCATAAGTTTTATTATCAAAACAAGTTGCATTTTTTGTATTATCAACACAAGTGGTTTTTATTATATCTTTCCATTCAGTACAAGAAAGACCAGAAAAATTGCAAGTATCAGCAACACAAGATTCATTTATAATATCTTTCCATTGATTGCAATCTTGACCTGCAAACTTTTTTGTATCATCTGCACAGAAACATTGAATATGAAAGTTTTCTACAGTAAGGTCTGCAATATTTACTGGGTCTACAAATGTTACTGTACCTGTACTAAATGATTCTATTTTATCAACTTTCAAAGTATCAGCAACTTTTATGTTATCAAAATTACCACATTTGAGAGTATCAATTTCACTATTTTGTATTTTTTGTTCAGCATCAATATCATTTAGATGCTTTTTTATACATTTCATTTCTTCATCTATAACATTTGGAGTATAGAATGTTGGATTTTGCATTTGGCCTTTACATTCTCTAATAGATGTTTTTACTTGTTTATCGTATAACTCTTGAAGCATTCTTTTTACTCTCCTTTTCTTTTAGTTCAGCGAGTTCTTTTCTTAGTTTTCTAATTGTAAAGATTTGTTTTTGTTCAATAGCTTCTAATAAAAGGTCTTCTAATTGGTCTTTTGTTCTTTTCATTATATTTCTATTTGTTATGAAAAGCTGAAAGTTGGACATTTGTTATTATTGAATGATAAGATTTGAATGTGTAAACTATTGTTACTATTATTATGAACTTTTTATAATATTAGATATAATATTGATTACTGATTATTATTGTTGTTTGAGAACTTCTGTCCTACATTTGCAGCAAATAGTGCTATAGCTAAAGTTGTAATAGCACTACTGCCATCTTTACCAAAGAAATTGAGAATCATTATTGCTATAACTGAAATTACAAATACCGTAAACTTTCTATTTTTCATTATTTACCATTCACTTTCAGCGTGGTTTTTTGGTATTGCAATCAAAACTTTTCTAATATAATCTGGCTCTTTATCAAGCATTGTTTTGAATATTTTACAATATTTATCAGAAACAACTTCATTTACTTCTTTTTCCATACCAGCATTATAGTTTTTAGCAACATTACTATCTTTTGCATTTTCACGATATCCGCTATATTTACCTTCTACTGGAAAACTATCAGTATCAATATCAAAACTAGATGAAACATCTTTATTTTCATCATCTGTATTTTCTTCAATATTTATATCAAATCTTGATTCTAAATCTGTACCAAAAGCATTATCAAAATAAACAGCTGCATTGAATACATTTTGATACATTTCATCTAATTTAGCATCAGTACCACCTTTCAATAATCTCTTTGCTTTTTTACCAGCATCTGCTAACATCATAGCACCACCTAATGGATTAGAAATAAGAGAAGCTAAACCATTTGCTGCTTCAATAGCTGTTGCTGCTGCTTCTGTATAAGTAGAAACTGCTTTAGTATCACCAATATTATAAGGAGCATAAAGCTGATTATATAATTCAATCGATTTTTTCTTATCAGGATTGAATATAATATCTCTTGTTGATGACTTTTCTTGTTCTTGTCCAATTGCTGCTTTTACAGATGATGAACCAAATGTTGCAGCACCAACTCCAATTGTTATAATTGCTAATGCTGGATTTACTGCTAACAAACCAAAGCCAACTGTTGCTGCTAATAATCCTAAAGCACCTCTTGCTCCAGTTGCTAAAATAGATTTCTCATTGAAAAATTGATTTACTTCATCTTTCCAATTTTCAACATATTCAGAACCTTTTATATCATTTGCTCCATTCCATGCTGCGGATGCAATAAGAGACTCAGCAACATTTTCAGATGCATCTAAACTTCTCAACCAAGAATCAACATTATATGCTTCATCATTAGAAAGTTTAGTATGAAGTTTTACTTTATTCAAAGCTCTTTCAGCATTATATCTAATTTGTTTTAGTTTACCTTCTTCTTTTGAATATCCTTGTCTTTCAGCTTCTGTTCTAATCTGATTTATTTTTTCTTTTGCTGCTTGTCCATATTGTAATATTCTATTTCTAAAATCATCAAACTCTTTTGAATTATAAAACTCTTTATATTTATCTTCAGTCCAATCAACAAAATTGCCCATCATGTCAATCAAAAGGTTATTTGCTTCTTTTGAGAATGTGTCAATATTTTCTGAAACTTTATTTGTTACATCTTCTAATTGAGTATTTTCATCTAAAGTTATATTATTCAATTCTTCGACTTTATTGTCATACAATTTAGAAATGTCTTTGAAATTTCGTAATAATTCTCTTATTTCATTTATTTCGTCCAAAGTTTCTTTTGGTAAATCATCAAAAGAATCATAAATTTCTATCGGAGCTACTGTTATTTCATCTAATTTTTTCTGGAATAGACCTAAATCAATTTCGCCATTCTTATATGCTTGGATTAGTGCATCTTTCTTTCCATTTCTATAAATCTCTTGATTTTCTTCAAGTCTCTTCTTTTCTGAAACTAATTCATCTAAATCTTTATGATTTTTATCATATGTTTCAAAGTTTCTAATTGCTTTTTCATAAGCTGATTCATTATGGTCACCACCACCTAAGTTTATAATATCTAAAATAGATGAAACATCATTTCTCATTCCATTTTCATCATAATTTGGGTCTGATGAATATTTATGTCCATTTGGTAATTCAACAGTCCAACTACCGTCTTTATTATGAGTAACTTTTGTTCCATCTGATAATGTGGTATTTTCACCTCTTGAAATAACAGATTTCACAAGAGGATCTTTATCAATGGTATCGGTAAAATAATATCTATCATTTTTAGCAGCGTCAATCCATTTTTCTAGATCTTCATAAGATGCATCTTCACCAATAATTTTTTTAGCTGCATTTTTTATTTTATCTTTAGACAAAGTAAAATCTTTTTCTTGTTCATCAGATGTTGGTTCTTTTGCATATTCATCTTTATATTTTTCGAGATAATTTTTTACTTGTTCAGCATTTTCTCCTAAATCTTCATCACTAAGTGCTTGAGCTATTTCATATAAATCTCTATTATAATCAGCAACAAAATCTTTACTAGTATCTTTACCTAATTGAAACTCTGAACCATCATCTAAAAATGATAAATCAATAGAAGGTGTTGAATAATTACCATAATCAGCGTCTTCTTTTATAACAGCTTCATTTGCTGATTGAGTTGGTGTTTCATTTTTAGCTTGAGATTGAGAATTAGCTTCAGATGTTGTTTGTGAAGTAGTCGCTTGAGTAGAATGTTCTACTTTATCTTTCTGTGACATTTCATATTGCTGTTGTGGTGTAAGTGCTGCCATTTATATTTTTACTCCTTATCTATGTCCATTTGATGCTGGACTATTTGTATTTTGTGATAATTCTTCAACGTTTATACAAACATTTGCTATATGTATATTTTCATCTTTTGAATCAATACCAAATCTAAATGCTTTACAAACATTATCTTTTGGAACAAATCTAACTTTGAAAAGAGCCGAATTATTCCAGTCTAATTTATTTATAGTAAAACCTTGTTTTTCTTTCTTAGGCATTCTATCTGATAAGCATTCAAAATAAACATTACCTGATATTGGAGAAGAATTACCTCTAAAAAATGTAATATCAACATTTGAAACTCTTATCAAACTATTATTTTTTCCAATAAACTCTGTTTCATATTCAAAAGGTAGCCATTCAGTTTCGTCAGTTTTATATAATCTATATTTTTTGAATAGCCAGTTGCCAGATAAAACCATACCAGTATCAGTACCTTCAAAATGATATTTATTTGGGTCAACTTTTTGAATAAGAGCCATATCTTTCTGTGTTTTTGCAATTACATTACCTTCATCAGTAAGTAAATATAATGTTTGCTCACAGCTTGAATATAATGAGTCAATAATCTTTCCTTCACGTGCTAATGAATCAGCCATTTGCAATGTAATAGAACCAGTAAATAAATAAATCTTCTTTTCAAAAGGCGAATAGAAATATGCTTCAGTTCCACTATTTGCTAAGAATTGCATACCTAATGCATAACAAGCAAAACTATTCTGTGATGTATCATCTGACTGACCTAAGAAATATATTGCCTGACCATCAAAAGAATAGTTATAACCATAAATAGTGAAGATTGTACTTCCTTTATATACTTCAGTATTTGGATTATAAACTGGGAATGTGGCATTGAATCTTCTATATAGTCTAACAGTATAATCATCTGTAAAATTGACAGTTGATGATAAATAGTTTATACCAGTTATTTTAGATGCTAATCCTAATGGAAAGATAAATATAGAAGAAGTTGTCCACCAAACAGTTCCTTCTTTGTCACTATCAAATGTCTTTTTACCAAATAATTTCTCTTCATTATTATTATAAGAAGATGGTAATTTCTTTCCAGTTTGATATTCAACACGAGTACTTTTCAAAGAATGTGTATAATAATGGTCAACAGCATCATCTTTATAATCAAATGTTAGATAAATAAAAGGTTTTGTAATTTCTTTTTTATTATCAAGAAGTTGGAAACTAAAATCTTCTACTTCTTCACTTCTTATACAAAGTGGCATTGTTATTTCTGGTAAAATATAGCTAGTAGCTCTTTTATCTAAATCATTCATGTCAATATTATAGCCAGAGCCACTATAATAAGTTGAGTTACCATCTGTATTTTCATTATCTGTTGGTGCTGAGAATGAACTCAATGAAGAGAGATTTATAATTTCTTCACCATTATATGCTATAAAACCTCTTTGTGCATCAAACTTTATTTTACTATCAATAAAAAGATTATTTCCATTTAGAGTATTTGTTTTATAAATATAATCAGCAATTTTCTCTAATTTTACATCACCATTTTCTTCTAGTATAACTAATAATCCATTACTAAAAATTGCATTATTATATATGTAGCTGCTTTCTTTATTATTTGCAGAAGCAGATGTTATAAGAGTTTTAGCTGTAGAAGTTGAGAGATAATTCAACTGATAATATTGCTCATAGAAATCTTTATTTAGTCTAACAGTAAATGGTATCTTTGATAAAATGCTATGATTAGGTAAATTGTCAGCTCCTAACATATCAACCCATATCATTCCTTTTTCAAAAATATCTGGGTTGAACAAATGAACTCTTGCATAAGCTTTTTGACTTCCAAAATTACTAAATTGTCTACTAAAAGCTTGTGGGTGAGAATCATCTGGAACAATTGTATAAGAAGTATGGGTAATATCAAACGATATTGGTGAAAGATATTCTATTCTAACAAAATTGCAATCATAATCGTAATCATAATCACCTTTCAAGCCAAAAGAAATAATAGCAGTTGGAAATAGTTGTGTCATTGCCTTTTTGCTATCATAATTTCTAAACTCAATTCTTCTTACATAAGATTTAGCCCAACCTGGTCCATAAGACCAATATATATTTTTACTTTCAGCTCTATTGAAAATAGAATAAGCATAAGGAAATGGGTTACAACCATTTTCTATAGTTGCGGAAGTTCCATTATTCCATTCTAAATTACCAAAACTATCACTAAAATCTACTTGATAAAATGAATGTGGGCCAGCATTATCAAACTTTGCTTCTGATATTTTACAGAATTGCTTATAATCTTCAACTGGCTCAAGCATATAACTTGATTCAAGTGTATCAGTTACAATAAGAGGCTTATTACTAATAATATCCCAACCAGTGACATAAACAACTGCTTGCTTAGAATGGTCAACATTATTCCAAGTCATGATATTATTATCATTTGTACTATAAGCTGAATCATTTTTCAAAACAATATTATCAGAAATATCATGATAATTAGCATTTGCTAAAACACCAATACCATTTTCCAAAAATGTATAACCCGTCCATGATGTTATTTTTGAAACTGTATTTGACTCAACATCTTCTATTGTTTCTATTTTATTATTTTTTACTGGAATTGGCTCTCCAGTTATAAGACCATTTTGTCCAATACAACCCCAACCTAAAGTAAATAAAGATATTTCATTATTTTCATATTTGAAAGTTGCTCTTTTTCTTACATCTGTATCATCTAAACCAATATATCCTAAAGTATTTACTGAAAGCTTATTTCCTAAAAGATATTCTACTTCTTTTTCAGCTAAAATATTTCCATTATTATCAACAATAGAAATCTTTGAAGTATCATTTGTATAAACTCTTATAATAGCGGATTTATTTTCATCAATAACTTTTATTGCACCATTTACTATATCAGTTTCACCATCTTTTATTGAGATTTCAGTATTATTTATAATGTTATTATCTAAATCTGTTTTGATAATATAAAAAGAGTAGTCAGTTTGCCAAGCACTAAAAACAAAATCATCTATATAAACTGCAGAAGTTAGCTCGCCATTCCATAAATTAGTGAGGTCTATTGA
>Ga0326511_10001142_pt1 | contig 22351 bp, 20 predicted proteins | sample 0_2496_0518_D_FD_203701 | JGI IMG/M metagenome (GOLD analysis project Ga0326511, IMG submission 203701) | Bovine rumen microbial communities from UC Davis, California, United States - 0_2496_0518 | ecosystem: Host-associated > Mammals > Digestive system > Stomach > Rumen | place: USA... | reverse complement strand
TATAGCAGCTTTTCCTTGCCGTGAATGGCCAATGATGGCAAGTTGGCTGGCATTAGCCCATGGCTGACGCTGAACCCAGTCCGCAATACGGCTACTTCCCCAAGCCCAGGCGCCTAATGCCTGCCAACGGGATTCGCCATCCTGATTTTCAGGAAACAGTGGGATGATACTGGACGACGTACCGTCTGCCCTGTCAGGAAAGATATCTTGATAACACATGGTTACAACGGCATATCCTCTTCGCACAATATCTTCCAGAGGCCAACGAGAAAACTGAGCGTTACGTATAAGAAGCGGGCTTGTTTTGTCGGTTATCTGTTCAAAAAATGGCGAGTAACATATCGTTGAATCTAAAGTAAGACTATGGTTCCCCTTGAAATTATATCCAATAAAAACAGGAACACGACCATTTCGTTGGTTAGGAATATAGGCTAGCAAGAGAGCCTTTCGTTCCTGACCCTGCCCTTTAAAAGTAAGCATCACCTGTTCTGAAGTGGCCAATCCTCCCAAAGCCTGGGGATTCTTACGAATTAACTGCCAAGAGGTCTTTATTTTGTTTTTAGGTGTGCGCCCATACTCTTTATCAGAAAATAGTTGCAGGAGTTCCGGCCTTCGTTTCCGCTCCCAATCCTTTACGTTGTTCACATATTTTCCGTCAGCACAGAGCAAAGGGTCCGGTAACGAGTATACAGGCACTTTCTCTTCGTCATAGTTGGCCTCCTGAGCCTCAACCGAGGTAAAACAGAAAATCGGTAATAATACCGACATCACTAATAATCTTTTTTTCATGATATTTAAACTGTTTTTTTATTGTTGCATCTTTTTCCTGCCCTTTTGGACTACAATTCCGCGCGTATTGAAAGAAGTCACTCTACCGGAAAGGGTATAAGTTGTGGGAGTAACATTTTGATCTGCAGGAATATGAACAAGGGCATCCGGATCTGTAGTCTCCGGCTCCACCACTACCATAGTCCAGAACTGAAGGGCAGGAAGTGTGAAGCGCAAGATGCCGGAGGAGAACGTATAGTCTGTTATCTCCTGCACGGCACCGCCAATATAATCGGGCGAAGCGACCCAAAGCCTGCCGATTTCACGCACTCCACTGAGGCCTGAAACGGTGAGGGCAAGCTGCTTATGCTCTACAGGCCATGGACGGATACCATCTCTATCATGCCAACAAAGCAGATAGGCAGGATCTTTGACCTTGCTACTCTCTTGGGTACAGAAGTTAAGCAAGTGAATAACCTTACAGCCATCCACTTCGCGCGCCAACTGTGTAATACGCTGGTTCACAGGCTCCCACTTATTTATTGTGACATCTGAAGAGCTGACCTTTATGGTAGAGTTCTCTTTCCAGCCTCCCCTGAGTAGAGTTTCATAGGCCGTAAGGAAATCGTAATAATGAATCATCCAATCTTCCAATTCTGTTGTCATCTTCTGACCAGTATAAGGGAAATACTCACGGCACAGCATATGGTCGCCGCCTAACTCCAAATGCGAGCCGCCAAGGGCAAACATGACAGCATCAGCCATAACAACACCGGGAGTATTAAAATTACTGTTATCACAACAATAGTTCATATAGGCTGCAAAGACAGTCTGGAGGTCAGCCTTATAAGAACGATTATTCTGAATGATGTTTTTAAGATTAGCAAACTTAGCTTCGGAGTTTGTTAGAGCATCACCGCTATGACATCCCCAGACCTCATTGTAGAAACAATCCACCTGGCCAGTTCGTCCGATTTCCTTACCACCATACTCTGACACAGCATTCATGACTAGACGTTTTCCAGGATGGCGTTCCTTCATGGCCTTAATAAAGGATGCATAGCCCGAAGGGAGATTAAGTTGGGAACCGTTATAATTATATAAGGTTCCACGATTCCCTAGTTGGTCTATCTGATAACCATCGAAATCCAGGCAGGCATAAACATCATCATTACGGTCTGCCAAGAAGGCTTGCCATTCGGGATTAGCGGGATTAGCCAGATAGATGTCGCTCTTCCATGAATCAGGCAGGTCATGTTTGTCTTTCTGTGTGTGGTTTCTATCCTTAAAAGCTAACCACTCCTCCTTTACTCCACGTGATTCGTAATCATCCAACACACCAAAGCAGAGGTTGTAGAAAAAACTCTTCATCCCCAACTGATGCTGACGCGTAATATAGTTCCTGACAGCACTGGTATAGATGATGCGGTTGGCTATATCCTTGTAAGTGGATAGGGGCTTCTCGCGAGTTCCGCCCAAAGGCCAGTCGTGAGAAAAATGCCAATCCTGAAATTGCACAGCGTTGATGTGGCAACGGTTGAGCCAAGTCATTTCGTTGCGAACCACGCTGACGGTCTTATCGCTGCCAAAGGTAGCTACAAAGCCATAACGGGGAAAACGAGTCCAATCAGAAGACACATCTACAGCTATGGTACCATGAATAATATCTGTAGTGCCGTCGGTAGTATAAACCTCGACTAAATAGCCCTGAAAATCCTGAGGGGGAGCAGTCCAGGTCCATGTTCTGGTTGTAAGAAGGGTGTCAGCCACCACGTTGGCCAAGCAGCGATACCTTACCCTTAAGCCCGATACAGGAGTAGCTGTAAGCTTGAAGGTTATGGTATCCCCTGGGATATATGCGCATTTATCCGTAGAGACATCATAGTACAGTTTCTTCATAGCTGGCGTAGCTTGCGAACTGAGACGTGCCTCGATGGGAAGCGCATAAGCACATCCACTAGAAAATAGAAGAAGAAGGATGACAATTGAAGACCGAAAACTTAAAATAGAGAATTGAAAGATTTTCATGGCAAATTGGAATTAAACGTGAGACTCTTAAACTTCTCGAACGAACTGTCAACTGTCAACTATTAACCTTGTTCAATCCCATTCCCGCAGCTTTCTGGAGCATGAACTGACGAGCAGCATCATGGTCGTTGGGGATAACAGAATCCCAGATGGCGTCCTTGACGGCTTGTTTGAGGATACCAATCTGACGACAAGGTTTAAGACCAAAGGTTTCCATTATTTCCTCGCCTGTAATAGGATTCTGCCAAGTGCGGTAATTATCTCGGGCTTGAAGGTCGGCCAACTTCTCGCGCACCAACTGGAAGTTATCCAGGAAACGCTGCTTCTTCTGCATATTCTTGCTGGTAATATCAGCCTCACAAAGGAGCATCAGGTCGTCAATATCCTCACCTGCCTCAAACAGCAGTCGACGAACCGCAGAATCTGTGACCACATCATCTGCAATGGCTATGGGACGCATGTGCAGGCCCACCAGCTTCTCAACATACGTCAGGCGTTCATCAAGTGGCAGCTTCATGCGTCGGAAAATTGGAGCGACCATCTTCTGACCTATATAATTATGGTTGTGGAAGGTCCATCCTACCTTTTCCTCCCAACGCTTACTTCGAGGCTTGCCTATATCATGCAGGAGGGCAGCCCAACGGAGCCATAGCCCCCCTTCAACCTCCCCCCGAGGAGGGAGGCTTTCTTTACTCCCCTCTCCTCGGAGAGGGGCTAGGGGTGAGGCTACATTCTCGAGGACCTCAAGCGTATGATAGAAATTATTCTTATGGGCTCTGCCATTTCTTTCCTCAACAATATCGAGAGCAGAAAGCTCAGGCATAATAATCTGCAGGATACCACTACGTTGCAAATATTCGAAACCGATACTGGGATGCTGAGCCAACATAATCTTGTTGAGTTCGTCGATAATGCGCTCTTGCGAGATAATCTTGATGCGCTCAGCATTACGATTGAGTGCCTCTTGCGTTTCATCCTCAATCTGAAAGCGCAACTGAGTGGCAAAGCGGATGCAACGCAGCATGCGTAACGGATCGTCACTGAAAGTGATATCCGGATCAAGAGGGGTTGCAATAAGTCCGTCTTCCATATCCCATAGTCCGCCGAAACGGTCAATGAGCCGCTTACCATCAACCAGACCTTCGGACGTTAAGCAATAAGCCAGGGCATTGATAGTAAAATCGCGACGATCCAAATCATCTTCCAACGATCCGTCCTCCACAATAGGCTTACGGCTGTCACGACTATAGCTCTCACGACGCGCCCCCACAAACTCCACTTCCTGATCTTTCCATTTAACCTGCGCTGTACCGAAGTTACGAAAAACACTCACGTGTGCTCCTTTTCCCAACCGTTTGCCTAAAGCCTTTGCCACACGAATACCAGGACCCTCCGTAGGAGTTGAGAGTTGAGAGTCGGCTGACGTTGAACACCTTGGGTCAACCACTACACAGTCTATATCTTTGGACGGGCGATCCAAGAAGAGGTCACGCACATATCCACCCACTGCATAACAGTGAAGTCCCAGTTGGTCCGCCACCTCGCCAATAGCACGGAATATGGGAGTATCAAACAGACCGGCAAGATCTTCTTCCGTGAGATGCTTCATTCTGCGTCCTTCTTTTTGTCCTCCATAAGTTTACGTTCAAAGAACTGCTGCTTGATGTGCAGGCGCTCCCACTCCTCACCCTGAGCATTCTGCATACTATCCGCAGCTGCTGCCATTTCAATACTGTCCAGCAAGAGAATGGCCTGTTTGCGGGCCTCTATAGCGGTAGGATACTTCTGACGCAGGGAAAGAATAGAATCCTTTGCCTCGGCATAATGTTTATACCGTAGAGCAATACGAGCATCAGAGAGCAGACGAGCAGCGTTCTCGCTGGTATTATCACTACCACAAGCACTTAAAAGAAGAAGTAGTGCCGAAAGGGAAAAGATTGTTTTTCTCATAATAAATCAAAATCCAAACATAGGGAGGATAAAGTTACGTATATCATTACTAAAGGCCAGTAGCATGAGCAAGACAAGCAAACCGATTCCAATCTTCTCGAACCACTCGGCTGCCTTATCGGAAGGCTGCTTGCCTGTGATACCCTCCCACAGAAGGAACATAATGTGACCACCATCCAAGCCTGGAATAGGCAAAATGTTCATCACAGCCAAGATTATACTGATAAAGGCGGTAAGCAACCAGAACTGCTCCCAATCCCAAGCTGAAGGGAAGATATTACCTATAGTGATGAAAGAGCCTACACTCTTGGCTCCTTCGGCACTGGCAACGTACTTGAGGTCGTTAACATACCCGCAAAGTGTACGCCATCCCTGCTGCAAACCAGCAGGAATACAAGAGAGAAGGGTATAAGAGGCATGCTCTTTCTGGAAAGGAATCATACGATTGACTCCCATCAAATACTTTTCGTCGAGCTCGAGTTGAGCGGTATCAGGCTGGGCCTCATCTGGCAACTGATAAACCACCAGCAACTGACGCTGCTTGAGACTATCGGCATGTGTGCAGCCGGGAGCTGCAAGCACATCCTGACGACGAAGCGTAACCTCACAGTCGAAATCAGTCCAAGTTGCAATCTCCTTTCCATTCACAGCCAGAAGGCGTGTACCCTTCTGAAAGCCTGCCTTATCGGCAGCAGAGCCAGGCAACACACTATCTACCACAGCGGGCGCTATAGGAGCTATGAAAGGTGGTACGCTCTGTATCATCTCCAGCATATTAAGGCCGCCAGAGGGCATCTGCAAATCTACCTCCTTGCCCTCGCGTAGAACAGTTACAACAGATGCGTTTGAGAGTGTACGAACAATGGCTGTGCTATACTCGGGAATCTCCTTGCCATCAACAGCAACGGGAATATCGCCATTGCGGAAACCTACACTCTGAGCCTCGCTGCTAAACTGGAAGCCCTGTGTCATGTTACGCATGGGGATAAAGTCCCTTCCCCACGTAAACATAACCACGCTGTACAGGAACCAGGCAGTAAGGAAATTCATAAGCACGCCACCAAACATTATGAAGAAACGCTTCCATACCTTCTGGGAACGGAACTCATTGGGCTTGGCAGGTTGTTTCATCTGCTCCAGGTCCATACTTTCGTCTATCATGCCGGAAATCTTGACATAACCGCCAAGGGGAATCCAGCCAATACCGTATTCCGTTTCATTATTCTTGAAATGGGGAAACAAACGGGTGAACCACTTGGAACGCGTGCTAAAGAGGTGGAACTTATAGTCGAAGAACATGTAGAACTTCTCTACCTTCACCCCAAAGAGTTTAGAAAAACCAAAATGACCTCCTTCATGCAGGAGAACCAATAAACTGAGGCAGCACAGAAGCTGCAAAGCTTTTATAAGAACTACTTCCATATAATACAAATCCTTTTTACCTATTTTATTAAATGAGTGAGGCAGCAACTTGGCGCGATTCGGCATCGCATGCCAGGTAGTCATCGAGTGTATTCTGCTCCTGATGAGCCACCTTCTGTAGAGTTTTCTCGATCACATCTGCCATCTGCAGGAAGCCACAACGCTCCTGACGGAAGGCCAGGTTGACAACCTCGTTTGCTGCATTGACAACACAAGCGGCATTTCCGCCCAAACGGATAGCCTCGTAAGCCATGTGAAGGCAACGGAACTTGTCCTCATCGGGCCGTTCGAAAGTGAGATCCTTCATCTGCCACCAATCCAAACGGGGAAATTTACTCTGCAGACGTTCAGGATAGGAAAGGGCTAACTGAATGGGCACACGCATATCGGGTGCTCCTAACTGAGCTTTTACGGCACCATCCTTGAACTGAACACCACTATGGATGATACTTTGCGGATGTACCACAACCTGAATCTGCTCGGGTGTTACATCAAAGAGCCAACGGGCCTCAATGACCTCGAACCCTTTGTTCATCATACTGGCACTATCGATGGTTATCTTGGCCCCCATATCCCAATTGGGATGCTTCAGCGCCATTGCTGGCGTTACCTTCAGCAACTGCTCCTTGGTAAAGTTGCGGAAAGGCCCCCCACTGGCTGTAAGAATAATCTTCTCTATCTCGCTCTGCTCCCCCATCAAACTCTGGAAGATAGCACTGTGCTCGCTGTCCACAGGCAGGATGGGCACATGATTCTGCATGCAGAGCTCGGTAATCAATTCGCCAGCGACCACCAACGTCTCCTTATTGGCAAGGGCAATGGGTTTCTTGGCCTTTATAGCACTAATGGTAGGACGCAGTCCACTGAAGCCCACCAGAGCAGTAAGTACTACATCAACGGGATCCATCTGTACCACCTGACAAAGTGCCTCTGCTCCTGCATACACTTGAATAGGTTCAGCAGCCAAGGCATCCTGAACATACTGATACTTGCTCTCATCGGCAATCACGACGGCTGCCGGTTGGAACTTACGGGCCTGCTTTATCAGCAAATCAGCTTGCGAGTTGGCAGTAAGCACATAAGCCTCAAAGAGGTCGGAGTGCTCTTCTATCACCTGAAGTGTCTGGGTACCAATGCTTCCTGTGGACCCTAGTATGCATATTTTCTTTTTCATTATAAATTCTTCATTTACTTACAAATCAAGCAGTCCTTCTGGCAGCTGCATGGTTATGATACGTTTCTGATGGTCAACGCAGGTAACGAATGACTCGACAGCAGGTATAAGACGTTCGCCAACATGAAAAAGTACATTCTGTGTACTATCGTCCACATAAGCAATCTTCCCCAGCTCTCCTGCCTGTTTGTCCACTACGAGGAAACCTGTAAAATAACGCCATGTATATTCTCCATCCTCCTCGGGTTCCTGGGTTAGGGCAAGAGGAAAGCATACATCACAACCGCAGAGTTCCTTGGCAGCCTCGGCAGAATCATAATCCTGAAACTTAACGAGGGCCATAGTATCCGAGCGAAAGCGATATTCCTCCATAAAGAATGGCACTAGAATGCCGTCTATACGCAGTACCAAATAGTCTGCATCGACACGGTCCCACACATCGTCGGTAAACGAGAGGGATAGCTCACCACGAACACCATGTGTACGGGTAATTGTACCTATCTTATAAACCTCAGATTCTTTTATCATATCATCAATTTTACCTCCCATCGGGGTGTAAGGAGGGGGCTAATCTACACGTTTTATATTTGCACCAAGGGCATTCAAGCGCTCCTCAATATGTTGGTAACCACGATCAATCTGACCAATATTCTCTATACGGCTGGTTCCTTCTGCACTCATTGCGGCAATGAGCAAGGCTATACCAGCACGGATATCAGGACTTGTCATACGACGGGCATGAAGAGGCAACTTATGATTGTGGCCTACTACAACAGCACGATGAGGATCACAAAGAATAATCTGTGCTCCCATATCTATGAGTTTATCCACGAAGAAGAGTCGACTCTCGAACATCTTCTGATGAATGAGCACAGACCCCTTGGCCTGTGTGCTGACAACAAGCAGGACGCTCAGAAGATCGGGGGTGAGTCCTGGCCAGGGAGCATCAGAAATGGTCATAAAGGAACCATCAAGGAACGACTCTATCTGATAACGTTCATGGCGGGGAACAAAGATATCATCGCCTTTGTGCTGGACTTCGATACCCAAACGACGGAATGTGTCGGGGATAATTCCCAACTCATTATAGGCTACGCCTTTAACAAGCACACCATCACCCACCATTGCGGCCATTCCAATAAATGAGCCGACCTCAATCATATCAGGCAGAATGGTATGCTCAGCACCGCCCAACTCCGTAACACCCTGAATAGTCAGCAAGTTACTACCGATACCACTGATACGGGCGCCCATCTTGTTGAGCATTCGGCATAACTGCTGGATATAAGGCTCGCAGGCTGCATTATATACAGTGGTAGTACCTTCTGCCAGAACAGCAGCCATAACTATATTGGCCGTTCCTGTCACAGAAGCCTCATCAAGAAGCATATAGCACCCCTTCAACCCATCTGTTGTAATAGTGAAGACGCCTCGTTCCGTATCATACCGAAAATGACCGCCTAACTTTTGCAGGCCCATGAAATGGGTATCCAAACGGCGACGACCAATATTATCTCCGCCTGGACGAGCCACCTCTGCCCTGCCAAAACGAGCCAAAAGTGGACCGAGCAGCATCACACTGCCACGAAGACTTCCGCAACGAATCAAGAAATCGTCGGTATGCAGGATATCGGTATTAACATCATCGGCCTGGAATGTATAATCACCAGTAGTATTTTTAACAATGTTGACACCTATATCCCTGAGAAGTCGTATCTGATTATTTACATCGGCAATATCAGGAAGGTTTTTTATTCGAACAGGCTGAGACGTAAGCAAAGTAGCACAGAGGACCTGTAGTGCTTCATTCTTGGCCCCTTGAGGAATTATCTCTCCTTTTAATCGGTGCCCTCCTTCAATGATAAATGATGGCATAAACTATAGAAAATGAGAGATGAGACTTAACGCTTTTTCTTTTTATTCTTGCCGTTATTACTCAACTGGGCATTTGAAGGAATGCCAACAGTAGCGAAATGAAAATCTGATGGCAACTCTAACTGACCCTCTGAATAACGTTTGATATCCTGCATCACCAGGTTCTCATCCATAGAATCCCTATTCCAAACAAAAAGATTCTGTTTCATCTGGTTAGCAACCATGCCCACCAATGCATTACGCTCCTCACTATCAGGTAATGTTTGAGCATACTGCAACGCACTCTCTACCAAATGTCCGTAATGACGACGGCGAATCTTTTTCATTGGATAGGATAATGGCTTGGGGTGCTCCATGGCCTCCAACTCAGGAACGATTTCTACAGGATAATCAATGTCGAGCCTATAGTGTGATATTTTAGCAAGGTGATTCCAAAGACGGACCTCGTAATCTGCAGTGTCTGCATTTTCCGGCTGAATACGGGACATAATAGATATGATGGCATTGGCACAACGCTGACGCTCTTCCTTGTCGGGCAAGGAAATAGCCAAATCAACCATATACTGAATACCACGACCATATTCAGGCATTACCAGTTGTTCTCTCTGTGTATTATATTGCATTACAAAATTGGTTTTGATTTAATAGCTACGAATTCTTTCAGATAATAGGGTTCAAAGTAGGCTACGTCCTGGAAATCCTTCAAGTGCATACTACGCTCAGCCAGCGGGAACATATTCTTGGCCAAAGGATGGATGCCATCAATAAAAAGGGCATTGGAATGCTGAATGATAGGCTGACATTTCTTGGCTCCGTTGCCAAAGAAAAAGACAGGACCCTTATCCAGGTAATCATGATATGTTTCTGCCGTCACTACATCGGCCTGGATGGGACGAATTTCTTTCAAAGCACGGTCATAAACGGCAGAATAGACCTCCATTCTACGAGCATCTATCATAGGAACCAGCAATGCATCTTCTGGGAGTTCTTCCTTACCAAGTAGAACGGGTACACAAAGAATCTTCAGTGTAGAAACAGCTATCAATGGTAAAGCACGACCATAACAGACGCCTTTAGCCAGAGAAACACCAATCCTTAAACCAGTATAACTGCCTGGCCCCATACTGACAGCAACCGCATCCACAGGAATAGCATGACTATTGGCAAAAGACAGTGCCTCTTCAACATATACACCAGTTGATTCCGAATGACCGGGACCGTCAAAATCCTCATGGTGATAAAGAAGTTTACCATCTTCGCTAAGGGCAACAGAACACACTTTTGTGCTAGTCTCAATATGTAGAATACAGGACATTCGTTGAACTTACATTTAAATTTCGCCACAAAATTACTATTTTTTGCCATTATTTCCGTACTTTTGCAGAAAATTGTTGAGAAAATATGATACAATCAATGACGGGATACGGAAAAGCCTCGGCCGAATTCCAAGGAAAAAAGATAAATGCAGAGGTAAAATCACTGAATAGTAAAGCACTGGACCTATCTACCCGACTAGCTCCCATCTACCGAGAAAAGGAAATGGAAGTACGTGCGTTTATCGCTCAGGCACTAGAACGCGGCAAGGTGGAATTCAACCTGTGGATAGAACAGGCTGAAAGCCAGAATGCAGCATCCATAAACGGTGAATTGGTAGCCAACTACTACAAGCAGATTACAGATATTGCCGAAAAATACGACATCGACGAACCCGAAGATATCTGGACCGTACTGATGCGCATGCCCGATGTACTAAGCAAAACTGAAATTCAAGAACTTACCGAAGACGAATGGGCCGTTGCCAAGAGTGTTGTGGAGAAAGCTATTCAGCAGTTGGCAGACTTCCGCAAACAAGAAGGTATGGCGTTACAGAAAAAGTTTGAGGAGAAGCTGGATAACATCGCTTCCCTGCTGGCCTGCATTGAGCCATACGAGATAAGCCGTACGGAGAAAATTCGTCAGAAACTGATAGATGCGCTACAAGCCATCCCGGAAGTGGAATACGACCGCAACAGATTGGAACAGGAGATGATATATTACATCGAAAAACTGGACATCAACGAAGAGAAACAACGCTTAAGCAACCACCTCCGTTACTTCCGCCAGACAATGGAGGAAGGACATGGGCAAGGTAAAAAACTGGGGTTCATCGCTCAGGAAATGGGTCGCGAAATCAACACGACGGGCAGCAAAAGCAACCAAGCCGAAATGCAGAATATCGTGGTGAAGATGAAAGATGAGCTGGAACAGATTAAGGAACAAGTTCTTAATGTAATGTAAAGTCCCCTCCTATGAGTGAATGCTTAAAATAGCAAACAATAGATGAAAAACGGAAAATTGTTAATTGTTTCGGCACCTTCAGGTAGTGGAAAAAGTACAATTGTACAGTATCTGATGAAGGAGCACCCAGAATTTAAGTTGGCCTTCAGCATTAGTGCTACAAGTCGCCCTCCACGTGGCGAGGAAAAACATGGGGTGGAATATTTCTTTCTCTCACCCGATGAATTCCGTCAGCGTATTCAGAATAACGAATTCCTGGAGTACGAAGAGGTCTATCCTAATCGCTTTTACGGCACGCTAAAGGAACAGGTAGAAAAACAGTTGGAAGCTGGACAGAATGTAGTGTTCGACGTAGACGTAAAGGGTGGATGCAACATAAAGAAGTTCTATGGCGACCGAGCCTTGAGTCTGTTTATCCAACCACCCAGCATAGAGGAACTGCGTCGCAGGCTGGAAGGCCGCAATACTGACTCTGCCGAACAGATAAAGATTCGTCTGGACAAAGCAGAATACGAGATGAGCTTTGCTCCTCAGTTCGACCACATCTTAGTCAATGACGACTTGGAAACAGCCAAACAGGAAGCAATCAGGATTCTGACAGAATTCCTAAACTCCTAATGTTCAATGTTCAATATTCAATGTTCAATAAAGACTGGTCTGTACGGAGGCACTTTCAACCCCATCCACATAGGTCATACCCAATTGAGTCAAGCCCTGCTAGATGCACATCTGGTTGATGAGATGTGGCTATTGGTCTCTCCGCAGAATCCATTCAAGAAAAACCAAAAGTTGCTTGACGATGATGCCAGACTACAAATGGCAAAACTGGCAGTGAGGGGTATTCCTAACCTTACGGTCAGCGACTATGAATTCCATTTACCCCGCCCTTCATACATGGTCAACACCTTGGCACATCTTCGTCAGGATTTCCCTGAAAGAGAATTCGTCCTCATCATAGGAGCTGACAATTGGGAACGCTTCCCCATGTGGTATAAGAGCGAAGAGATTCTGGCACATCACCGTCTGATCGTGTATCCAAGACCAGGATTCGAGTTAAAGGACATCCCCGCAGATGTTACCATAGCAGACACGCCACTTATTGACATTAGCAGTACTGAGATTAGAGCGCAAATTAAGGACCCAGATTATCACGGCGAGGGACTATCTCCTGCCGTCTGGAAAGAAATAAAAAAGAAAGGTTACTACACAAATGAAGATTAGGATTGGATTTGGATTTGATGTCCATAAACTGGTAGAGGGGCGTGAACTCTGGTTGGGTGGCATACGGCTGGAACACACGCACGGCCTGTTGGGTCATAGTGATGCCGACGTTCTTATTCATGCCATCTGCGATGCCCTGTTAGGCGCTGCCAACATGCGAGATATCGGTTACCACTTCCCAGACAATAGCGAAGAGTTTCATAACATTGACAGTAAGATCTTGCTTGTTAAAACCATAGAACTGATAGCTACCAAAGGCTACAAGGTAGGCAATATTGATGCCACCGTCTGTGCTGAGCGCCCTAAACTGAAAGCTCACATCCCCGCCATGCAGGAATGCCTGGCTCGGGTAATGGGCATAGACCTTGACGATGTAAGTATCAAAGCCACCACCACAGAGAAACTCGGTTTCACAGGCCGTGAAGAAGGCATCTCTGCCTATGCCACCGTTCTGGTAGAAAAAAAATAAAGAAGGGCCGCCCCTTCTTTATTTGTTATGTGTATACTAAAAAGGATATTATCCTTATCTTCTCCTCATCTTGCCGAAGAGATCACGCATACCATCCAAGTCGAAGCCCAGTGAGAATCGCATGGTCTGATCGAGAGGGTTAGTCTGAGCAGTACTGAAACAATATGCAGCATCAATGGTAAAGACACTCATGTGGAAACCGGCACCAACGGTAAAATACTTACGATTACCCTTGTTTTCGGACTCGTGATGATAACCGGCACGAAGCATAAAACGGTCATTATATGTATACTCACAACCAATACTCCAACGGATTTCCTGCATCTCTTCCTTGAATCCGCCAGGAGCATCGCCAAAACTCTTGAAGATACCAGCTATAGGTGAGATATCATAATAATCACGCTGTACGCGGTCAAGATAATCATTCTCTGCTTCACCCTCCTGTTGCTTTGGATAAGTAGGAATCAACAACTTATTTGCATCAAATGCAAGACTAAACTTATTGTACTCATTAAAGGGAACAGTAAAGTTCAACCCCAAACGTAAGTTGGTTGGAATGAACTCTGAATCATCAGAACCTCCGAATGAAATCTTGCTACCAATATTACTAATGTTGATACCCCACCCAAGGCTACACTCGCGGTTACCCATCATAAAGTATCCCAAACGATACATAGCGATATCAGCAGCAAACGCTTTACCGGCACTACTTTCTGAGGTATAATCGTATTTAATATCAGAGAATATAAAACGTAAGTTTACACCCATTGAGAAGCATTGACTCAGCATGCGGCTGTATCCTACATCAAAAGCCAACTCGTATGGTTTTATGGTCATGTCGTCCATATCGCTAAGATAAACTTCTCCTAAACTAAAAAACCTAAGTGATGCTGACACGGCAGAGTAATCACCAATACGATAGAAACCGGAAACATTGGCCAAATTAATATCATTTACCAGTTTACGCAACCATGGCGTATAACTAATACCTACACCTGCACGAGCTACATTAAAAGGATACTTAGCAGGATTCCAGTACTGAGAAAAGACATCGGCCTCTGTAGCAGCACCTATATCACCCATAGAACCACCACGTGCATCTGGAGCTATGGCTAATGAGGTTACACCATATTGTTCAGGGTTGAATACATTCTTCACATCCTGAGCCTTAACAACTACGATGCTAAACATCGCGGCTAAAAGCAGAGTTATCTTTTTATAATTTGTTGTTTCCATACAATATAAAAACTCTGTTTTTCTTTATTTATTGTTTAAAATAACAATTTTTTGCGTTTTTGACACTTTCTTGCTATCACCGCTCGTCATCTGGCAGCGATAGAAGTAAATTCCGGTAAATAATTTAGCTCCAGCATTGGTGCATAGATTCCAAGGAATAGTGTATAGTCCGCCAGAAGAACTTCCTTGCTCCTGATGATACCAAACACGTCGGCCGGAAAAGTCAAACACTTCAAGCGTAAACTCGCAGTCTGATCCAGCAAGGTCATATGATATAAGGAAATTCGTACTTGTTCTGGCAGGATTCTGGCTTGCCGTAAGACTAAATATATTTGGTGCCACAGTGGGATCAACAACAAAATCCAAAGATACGGCATTGGTATTGTTAAGCACATCCCACGCACGAAAAGTAAGGGTGTGAGGACCTGCTTCCAACTCGGGAAGAACATAAGATACTGTACCCTGAGTGAAGTCACCAAACTCCTGCACGTAATAACTGTTCAACGTATATGTTTTGTCAACATCGTTATCCACGCATAGAACCAAATCGTGTCCAATTCCGTTTCCACTGCAATTAATACCGCTTTCGTCTTTTAGATTAGCTATAAAGTAAGGTGTTTTGTTGACGGTTCCGCCATTTGCAAAGTCTTCTGAATTCAAGCCTGCAAGAATCTGCGGTCCTATAGTATCCTTCTCTTCTTCTTCCCTACCACCCAAAATAAACTTCTCGTTGTAGCCGTTAGCTTCCATAGTACGCTCGTTGTTTAGAGCAAAGAAGGCGAAGCGTCCAGCCTCATTACTATTATTGATATCAATAGGGATGACAAATTCAAGGTCGAACTTTCCATTTACCACACTATCCTGACTAGTATAAATACCAGTACGATCTTCGAAGGTAAAGACACGGCTAGCACCTTGGTTGTTATGACAGGTAATGGTTTCTTCATTGTCATACATTCTAGCCGTCAAGGTTCCTGTAAAATCAGTCTTCACGTCACCTTTAGTATCGGCTAAATGTCCCGACAGACGGACACGTTGTCCTGCCTTAAGAGAAATATTAGAAGAAGAGGTAAGGCTTGTACCATTTATACTGTCAAGGATTACCTTCTGCAAAGGTTCACCAAACTCTAACGATGGGTCGCCCAGCAAAGCATACTGCAGTTTATTCTCACGATAAGATGACTCCATGTTGCCTGTTATCAATGCATTCTTGGCTAAACGAATAGCATCACCCACTCTATATCTTCTTCCTTTTGCATCTGTTCCAAACAGATACCTCATGAAGTAACGATTCATATATAAGTTTTGGGTAGCATAAACAGTACGTGCTGTTCCATAGAATGCTAATGCACCACCATTAGGATTCAACACAGCAGTTTCACCCACGTTTTCTACCTGACCATCGAAAGGCATTACGTCACAGGCAGCCGTAACCCATAGTGCCAGATTATCACCGCAGGGTTCTGCAAAATCACTTACTCGAAGGACAAATTCATGGCTCATACCATATGTGGCAGCATGACCCACATAATTAATCACAGAGGCACCTTCTTTCATGGCCCTCTTAATATCTTGCGTACATGTGGGATAAGAGAGGTTACTGGCAGTACTCTCAATCTTATAAGCGTCCCACATAATCTTGCGGACCTCCATCTCTGGGTATGTTTTCTTGACAAGTTCAGCTACGTCATCAGCATATCTCATGTGCTGGTTCTCATCACCATCATCACCTAGAAGATAAACAAGGTTTTTCCATCCGCCTGCATTTTTCCGGCTCAAATAAGTTATGGTTTTATCTACCATAACTTTGGCATCGGCATTAGAAGTAACAGGAAAACGTCCTATGCCAATGTCAGGTTTGTCCCTAAGGACATTTGAACCCTCACCATCATCAAGTAAGCCAAAGTAGTCTTCCATTACAAAACTCCTGGTATCACTGAAGCTGTTCTCACTTGGATAGCACAGCAGATAATCGTCAGGAGAATACTTCATCCACTGAACGCTTAGCATACGGTTGTCCCAGGCTGCATCCCCGAAGAGGAGCAGGTACTTAGGGGCATCGTCAGGATTCCCCGCCTTATCATATAACATCTTCATAAGACGGCGATAAGCAGTAGCATCAGGAGTTCCGCTAGAGAACTCGTTGTAAATCTGGTTGGCAGAGACAATGGTGCATCTCAAACCGTCGTATTGCTCATGAGCTTCCACCAGTCGCTTTGCTTGATCCACCAGCTTTCCGCTTGTAGGAATAATGATGACCATATCCACGCTATCGAGGGCGTGCAGGTCTTGATTGGCAACTGTACCCACATACGAAGGTTCGGGGAACTCATAATTTTCTTCAAAAGCCACGTACTGACGTGTAGGATCTTCTACCGTTACAGAATATACAGAGCCATTTTGCGTCCCCTCGATAAGTGAAGCAGGGTCACCGGGACAACCGATGCGCATTACCTTAAGACCGCTTCCTTCTATATCAAACCTACAACCCCCGGGACCTTCTTTATCAAGAATACTATCAGCTACATTCGGTTCGATCTGGCTGAATGCAACATAACCGGAAGAAGGCTTGAGTTTTCTTTTATAGGTAAGTGAAAGATAATCAAGACGAGCATTCTGCCCTGCAGTTGAAGTTAGCCTAACATTCCAATTTGTGGTACGCTCTAACTTGCTCAAATCATAATTGGCCGTAGTTGCTGTACCGTAAATATATATCTCTGTTGGCAACAAAGTCATTGTTCCCATTTGTGTACCATTAACCGAAGTGGTCATTTTGGTCGAGCTCTTATTGGAGGCTGAAAAAACGACTTTCAGCGAGGTCACACTGTCTTCATATTCAGGATCTATGGTCTGAAGGCTATAGGTATGGGAATTGTTATTGGCATAATTAGTATTATCGAACAGACTGCGACCACCGTGATACCAAGCATACTCATCTTTCTCATATAAAACATGATCATTGAAATTTCTGAAAATAGTATCGCATCTTCCTGTATAAGACGGCTCGATTGTAATAGGAGTAGCGTCTGTTGCTTCTTCGGTCAGAAAATAATAAGCGTTCTTTGCATAAAAATTGGTTACCCTCTCGTCTCCATCCCAATACATCAGACCATTTCCCCAGAAGAGCCAGGCATCCTGCTTGGAACTGTAATAAAGAGGTACCTCCACCATATCATCATACTCCTCGGCGGCAAACAAAACCTCGTTCTGCAAGTGTCCGCCATAACCGTATAGGTGTACCTTAGATGGATCAGAGAATCCCATGTTCCTCAGAGCCGAACGCGTAAGACGATACATACCATCGGCTGTAATAGAAATTTTAACCCAACGCCCACTTTGCAACTTAGAATGAGCAGCATAACGTTCTGTTTTAGCAGGTGATCTGTGTATTTGACGCTTTGGAGTAGAAGTAATGACAATCTGGGCACTAACAAGTTTAAGGTAAGAGCTACCGCGACGGATAATAGGAACAAAGGCAATATCCAACATTCCTTCGCCACGAGAAGCACCCACATAACTCTCGACCTTTAGTGACTCAGCAATTAGGCTGTCGTACTTCAATGCCTCCTCAGTCTCCTTTTGGGTAAGAGGCGCATACTCGGGGTATTCAACGGTCACACTGTAGTTATACGATGCATAATCCATCTGAAGAGGAACCACCTCGGTATAAACGGGCAGAACAGAATCAATCTTCAACTCTTCCCAATTAAGATTGGTAATATCTAATCTGCCGTTTTCCTCCGCCATAAGAGGCATAACGAAAAACGCTGATAATATGTATGGCAAGATGCGTCTCATTACGATCTATATATCACTTAACATTGAATTCCAAAACCTTCTTTTCTGCAAGATATCCCTCAAGGTGATCATCTATATGAACAGGCCCAACCCCAACGGGGGTTCCTGTAAATATAATGTCACCAGTCTTAAGTGTAAAGAACTGACTGATGAAACTGACCAACCGATCTACACTATGTATCATATCGCCAGTAAAACCAGTTTGTACTGTTTTCCCGTTTATATCCAGATGAAAGTGAATATTCTGCACATCGCCAACCGTCTTCAGCGGTAGCCATTGGCCCACTACGGCACTCCCATCAAAACCTTTACACAAGTCCCAAGGTAAGCCTTTCTCACGAAGAGACTTCTGCAAATCACGAGCAGTGAAGTCTATTCCGACAGATACCTCATCATAATACCGATGTGCGAATCGCTCAGGAATACTGCGTCCCAAATGATTGATGCGTACAACCAATTCTGTCTCGTAATCGCACTGCCGCGTATAGGCAGGGATAAAAAACGGCTTTCCACCCGTAAGCAAAGAAGAGTCGGCCTTTGTGAAAACAACAGGTTCCTCTATATATAATAACGTTTCATGAAGCTCTTTATTGTGCTCCATGTAATTCATTCCTATCCCAAATATCTTCATTCTGCTGGCAAAGTTACGGAAAAACGAGAGAAGAGCGAAAGAAAAGTTGATTTTTCTTTCCTTTTCCGAGTGCAGGTAACTTCGGCAATAGCCAAAGTTATAAAAAAAGTGAACCTATCATGCGAAAGGCTCACTCTTTTTTATGAAATTATTTCAGTTCGTAACAGAAATTATTCCGCACGAAGTGTGAAACGCTTGAAATCAGTAACTGTCAGTTCCTTATCTACTGACTGCAGGTAAGAAGCAACAGTGAAGTTCTTGTCCCAAATATACTCCTGACTCATCAGACAGTTCTCCTTGAGGAACTTGTTCAGACGACCCTTAGCGATATTCTGAATCATAGCTTCGTTCAAGTTAGCAGACTTCTCGGCTGTCACATCAGCAATAATCTTCTTAACAGCAACAACATCCTCAGCTGTAATCCAGCCCTTGGTTTGGTTGCTTTCCATGTGATCCTCCGAATCGAAGTGAGCGGGATTGAAGCCAGCCTTCTTGATAGCGGCCTCAACAGCCTTCTGAATCTGCTCTGCCTTAGTCTTCTCTATTGCAACAGCAATCTCATTGTCTTTTACAGACTGAGGAACACCAGTCTCGTCGATAGCTACAGGAGCAGCGCTGGCAATCTGCATAGCAATATTCTTGCCGACAGTAGGATCCTCGACAGCCTTGTTCAGAGACAACATTGTGCAAAGACCATTGCGATTCATGTGGTTGTAGGTTGCAATGTTCTCTGACTCAATGTAGCAATAGCCATCTAACTCCATCTTCTCGCCTGTAACACCACTACGCTCTGTAACGGCATCAGCAACAGTAACGTCGCCTAAGGGGAGAGCCTTAACCTCTTCGAGTGACTTAGCCTTTGCAGATACTGCAGCATCCAAAATCTTCTGGGTAAGAGCAACAAAATCAGCATTATTGGCAACGAAGTCAGTCTCGCATTTCAAAGCAATGATAGCACCAAAACCATTCTCAGCCTTTACGAGAACACAACCCTCTGAAGCCTCGCGATCGCTTCGCTTAGCCGCAACAGCAGCACCCTTCTTGCGGAGGTATGCAACAGCACCGTCCATATCGTCAGACTCAGCCAAAGCCTTCTTGCAGTCAGCCAAGCCAGCGCCGGTCATTTCACGGAGCTTCTTAATATCAGTCATTGTAACGTCCATAGTACGTCTTCTTTTTAATGATTTGTGAATGAATAAATTACTCAGCCTTTTCTTCAGCGGGAGCTTCAACTTCCTCAACTGGGGCTTCTACAACTTCCTCAGCAACAGCCTCTTTAGCAGCTGCTTTCTTACGGGTACGCTTTACAACAGGTTGGTCTTCCTGCTCTGCAGCAGCATCGTTATCAGCCTTCTCAGCCTTGCGCTCTTCCAAGCCTTCGTTAATAGCAGCACAGCAAGCGTCAAGGATAACCTCTACGCTCTTACTTGCATCATCGTTCGCAGGAATCATGAAGTCGATGTTATCAGGATTAGAGTTTGTATCAACAATACCGAATACAGGAATACCCAGACGGTTTGCCTCACGAACAGCAATCTGCTCCTTCAGAACGTCAACAACGAACAATGCGGCGGGCAGACGGGTCAAGTCTGCAATAGAACCAAGGTTCTTCTCCAACTTAGCACGCTGACGCTGTACCTGCAGAATTTCACGCTTAGACAAGTTACTGAATGTACCATCAGCTGTCAACTTGTCGATATTGGCCATTTTCTTTACGGCCTTACGGATTGTGGGGAAGTTGGTCAGCATACCACCTGGCCAACGCTCAATAACGTAGGGCATATTTACAGATGTAGCCTTGTCTGCTACAATCTGCTTAGCTTGCTTCTTAGTAGCTACAAAAAGAATCTTCTTTCCGCTCTTGGCAATCTGCTTCATAGCTTCAGCAGCAACATCTACCATAGCAACAGTCTTGTTCAGGTCGATGATATGAATACCATTGCGCTCCATAAAAATGTAGGGAGCCATAGCGGGATTCCACTTTCTTTTCAGGTGACCGAAATGACAACCGGCCTCCAACAGAGTATCAAAATTTGTTCTAGACATAGTCTTTTTTATTTGTTTTGTTTACCTTCTTTTTAATTCTTTCTCTTCGTTAGAATCAATCTGCGAGTAGTCCACCCGATTATACCTTATTATATTATATAGGAGTCACGCAGATTTAGATACTAAACTAAGCGGCGTTTCTAACCGTCCGACAAACATTAACGCTTGCTGAACTGGAAACGACGACGTGCTTTTGGACGACCTGGCTTCTTACGCTCAACCTCACGGCTATCACGAGTCATGAAGCCTTCTGCACGAAGTGCCTTCTTATCCTCTGCATTAATTTTTACCAAAGCGCGGGCAATAGCCAAACGCAATGCCTGCGACTGACCGGTAAAGCCACCACCAAACATTGTTACCTTAATATCATACTTCTCAGCAGCATCCAACAGGTTCAAAGGCTGCTTAACCACAAACTGCAGGATGGGGCTGGGAAAATATTCAGTAAGATCTCTCTTGTTGATTGTAATCTTACCATTACCTTCAGCAACATATACGCGAGCCACGGCACTCTTGCGACGGCCCAATGCATTAGCAATATATTTTACTTCGCTCATCTCTTACTATTATTTATACAGGTTAATATCAATTGCCTTAGGGCTTTGTGCCTGCTGCTTGTGCTCTGCACCTTCATAGATGTACAGATTGCTCAGCAGACGGTCTGCCAATTTATTCTTGGGGAGCATACCCTTTACAGTCTTACGCAACAACTTGTCTGCACCGTTGGGCTTAGCCAGGATGCTAGCAGGAGTTGCCTCGCGCTGACCACCAGGATAACCAGTGTAAGAATAATAGATACGATCTGTCATCTTCTTACCAGTCAGACGAATCTTCTCGGCATTAACGATGATTACATTGTCGCCACAGTCTACATTGGGAGTAAACTCGGGCTTGTACTTACCTCTCAGCAATTTTGCCACCTTAGTACAGAGGCGACCCAAAACCTGGTCTGTAGCATCAACTACAACCCATTCCTTCTTGGCGGTAGCCTTGTTGATAGAGATGGTCTTGTAACTCAAAGTGTCCATTCTTTGTCTTGTTCTTTTTGTTTTTACTACTAATTCACTTCTTTCTGCATGCTTTCTCGAACTGCGTTGTCTGGCCAAAGAACATGCTATTCCCACATGCACGGAGGGCATTTTCAGCCCACCTTGATAATAATCGGCGTGCAAAGGTACAACAATTTCCGAAACTGACAAACCATTAACCTCTTTTTTTATAAAAAAGTATCTTTATCGACCCAAAAATGGCGTTCAAAATAAATAATATTATAATACTTGGCATTTTTTCTCGCAAATTATCTTGGACAATCTATTTCTTCTTTGTACTTTTACAAAAATTACCCGAATGAAGATAAGAATACTGGCATTTTTGGCGCTCTTTTTGCCATGTCTGGCATTATCAGCTCAAGAAGAGGGCACTACACTGAAGTTATGGCTGGCCGGCAAGACGGTGA
>Ga0326511_10001141_pt1 | contig 22362 bp, 40 predicted proteins | sample 0_2496_0518_D_FD_203701 | JGI IMG/M metagenome (GOLD analysis project Ga0326511, IMG submission 203701) | Bovine rumen microbial communities from UC Davis, California, United States - 0_2496_0518 | ecosystem: Host-associated > Mammals > Digestive system > Stomach > Rumen | place: USA... | reverse complement strand
CGTGCAGCCAACGAAAGCACGACCGCCGGATACAGCCCCAGCGAAAACGCCCAGGGCGATGCTGACCGGCTGACTCCGCGCATGATGGAGCTGTTCGCCCCGTCGGATACCGGCAGGCTGGACACCACGGATAACCACGCCTTTGCGCTTGCTTTCTTGAACGAGATCATCCCCGAGAGCGAACGCGGCGCGTATATGCAGGACGATGGGTCGATCAGCCAGCAGGGCTATGACCGTATCCGCAATGCGGTTTTCCAGCGGGCATACGGCAATACAGCCTTGACGCAAGCCCTGACCGAAGACACCGACGGCAGCGCCCGGAACGTAATGAACGCGCTACTCAAAGCCGCTCCCCGAATGATGGCATTGCAGGACGCAGTGGCTCAGGGCGGCGTGTACGACACAGGACTGCCACAGGCGATTGCAGCAGCAGCGGAACGCTATATGCAGCTCAAAAACGCAGGAATGAGCGTGGAAGTCTATTTAGGACAGACCGCTATGCCCGGTATGCAGACCGAGGATGAGGCAACACAATCCTTTATGCGGTTGTTCGAGGAATACCGTCGGTCAGGCAAGAAGCTGTCCGAGGCGCTGATGAACATTGCCGATGCAGTGGAGGACGCGGGCGACCCGAGAGCGGTTTCGTTCCTGGGACAGAATGAGGCTCCGCCCCTGACTGAATTGATCCGGCAGGGCGTGGAAAGGATGCTCAGGCCGAAGGAAAGCCAGGTGAGTGCTTACCGAACCAATGGCGCGAAAGTTTCTCCCAGTCTTACCCCGCAACAGCAGCAGGCACAGCAGCAGGGGCAGAACCAGAATGCCGGAGAGGTTGTTTCTGGGCAGGAGACTATCAGACAGTTGACCGACGCTCTGGGTATTACCAATGACACCAGGATTAAGAAGTATCTTCGTCACCTGAGGAATACAACCAGAGGCTACACATGGGGAAACAGCATCACGCATACGCGCAATTTCCAGGATGCACGGACGGCAATGCACGAAATCGGGCATAATCTGGACCTCCGTTTGGGACTACAAGATATGGTAAACCGGATGGGGCCGATGAGAATGGGACAGCTCGCTCAGGACTATGCCGCAAACATCGACCCGAATTTTCTGATGCAATACGGCCCGAACGAAGTCCCGGGCGAGTTGATGGCAGAGTTTTCCCGCGTATGGGCAATGGATAGAGCACAGGCCGTAAACTGGGCCGGAGAAGATTTCGTTAATCAGTATGAACGCGCATTGCAGGATCATGGCTGGTTGAGGGCAATGCAGACCGCCGCGGAACAGATGCGCCAGTGGGCTGACGCTTCCAGTATGAGCCGTGCTGAAAGTATGGTCCGCCTGGGTATCCCGCAGAAGGTACGCGATAAACTGTCACTCAACAAAGTGCGTTCTATCGTGGCTGATCATACGTTGCCGCTTGAAAGGGTCGCAAATGCGGTCGCAAGGGCAACCGGTGACAGCCGCGCCAGTGCTGACGCCAGGGAATTACTGCTTGCAAGGCCAACCGTCGTGAAAAACTTCACCGACGCAAACCTGCAAGGCACACTGGTCGATATGCAAGGAAATCCTGTTCGTCGGGACGATGGAACCGAATACGGAAGTATGCAGGATATTTTGGAGAATATTGACCGCCGCGATGAAAAGGCATTCAATACTTATTTGTTGGCATTGCTGGATGTTGACCGGCGTGCGCAAGGAAAAGGATTGTTTGCTGAGGGGATCAATAGTGACGATCTGATTGCGCAGTATGAGGCACAGCATCCAGAGTTTCGAGATACTGCCAACCGTCTGAGCGAATGGTATAATAAATTCTTTGAAACCTGGCTGGTTGATACTGGCATTGTTCCTCGTGACCAATTCGACACGATGCGTGCAATGTATCCGCATTATGTCCCGCTTCATGCAGCGGATGAATCTATTGATAGACCCAGCGGGAAACGCCGCACCGACGGAAATCCGGCCAGCGTATTGGAGCGTGCGTTCGAGAGTGACGCCAGCAAGTACAATCCCGTCATGGGGCTGGTCGAAAACGTTCAGAAATACGTTATGACCGCAAAAACAATTGAAGCTCTGCGTGCATTCGACACTCAAATGGGTTATGCTATAGAGCATCATTTGGACGTGGGTAATATTGCCGAACCTGCTCAACCGGATATGGAAAGGATTGATCAGCGCAGAGCAAAGCGTAATATTGCCGCTGCCGTTGGTCAAGTTGTGAACGGCATACAGCAGAACGGTATAGCGTCACAGCAGGATGTCCAGGCGGTTATGGACGCAATCGCAAACGTTGCAGATTTTGATTATGTTGTGCACAGGACGGCAAGCGGAAACGATGTTATCAACATTCCGCGTGCTGATGGCTCAATTGGGAGTTGGACGATCTACAATCCTGAGCTGTTAAAAGCGCTGACCATGACTGACAGCCAGGGGAATCTTGATCCGTTGGCTCGTAAATTGATTAACGCTGTTTCTACGGTGACGCGGTTCATGTCTGCGAACGTGACCAGCAGAAGCCTGAAATTCAGCGGCCAGAACGTACTCAGTGATATGGAAACGGCATCAACCACAGGAAGGACCGGACACAATAATGTGATGGTCGATATTCTGGCCGGTGCACGTCCTTACCATGCGGCAAAAGAAATTGTTGCCGGCTTGGACTTGCTGAGGAATAAGATCGCGGAATCAGCGCTTGGCGAACATCTGGGCATGGAAACAAGTGACAGATACGAATGGTTCAAGCGGTTCGGTATGCTTGGCAGCCGGTATGCGTTTAAGGATTCAAAAACGCAGAAAGAAATACGGCAATCCTTGTACGGTGGGCATAAGTCATTTGGTGAAGCGCTCCTGGATGTTGTGAAATCTCCTATCAACCTGGTGGAAGCGTTCAGCGGATTTGGTGAAGAAATGACGCGCTACAATGCGTTTGCTTTGAGTGGATATGACCTGTCCACCTATGAGGGACGCTTGCAGGCAGCGAAGGCGAACCGAGAAGCGACCACCGATTTCAGCAAGTTTGGCTCTGGCAGCGATTCTTCCGCTTTCAAACTGGCAGGAGCGGCAATCCCGTTCATCAATGCCCAGATTCAAGGCATTGACAAGACGATTGACACTCTGCATGAAATCAGGAATGATCCTCGCCGTCGGACTGTACTCCTTGGCAGGATGGCAATTAACAGCATTCTGCTTGGTGCCGCCACTGCCGCATTCCGTAATATCGCATGGGGGGATGATGACAAGGAAGGGTATGAGGAACTGACCGATTACGAAAAAACCAAATTTATTCATCTCTTCCGGCTGCCGGATGGATCATGGTTCAAAATGAAACGCAGCCAGGACATGGTCGCCCAGGGAGCTGACCTGCTTGGTGAATATCTCGGCGAAGTTTCAACTGGATATGAAGGCGATGCGCTTTCCGACCTTGTCAATGGCGCTGGAGAGATCATTAAAAATGGCATGATCAGTACGGACACCAGCTTGCAGCCATTCTTTGATGCGTTGAGGAATGAAACCTGGTACGGCAGCGACATTGATACATACAGTGATAAGAAAATGTCGCCGACAGCTAGGTGGGGCGTTGATACTTCAAAGTTTGGCCGCGTTGTGAGCACTCTGACCGGCGGAGCAATAACACCAAAGGCGGTAGACTATGCGGTTAAGCAATTCATGGGCAGTACTGGCACATTGGGAACAGCGATTCTTGATACTGTCACGGATTCTATGAATGATAAACGCTTCAATGGTTCTGCCCTGCTCGGATTCTTGAAAGATGAAGGCATCGGTGGATACATCATTGACCCGGTGTTCTCCAACAAGATTGCAACGTCGTTCTATGATGGTAAAGAAAAACTGGACTTCATGCAGAACGAAATCAAGAATGGCCGTACACCTGAAATGTTTAGAAGCAATCTGACCCAGGAAGAAGCGAACAAGGCAGCCAAAGAGCTGGAAACCATGCTGAGTAAAGGCGGCGCGGTGTACGATGCGAACAAGCAGTATTCCGATATCAAGAAGGAATATAACGCCGTCATGAGCGACGACACCACCTTGACCCCTGTACAGCAGGCAGAAAAGGCGCGGGATCTGCGGCACCAGATGAACGTTGCGCTCCTGACCGCAAATGCGGCAATGGGAGACTTCTTCAACAAGTACGGGTACAACAGCATACTCGATCAGGCTATCATGAACACCATGAACATCCTGTCCGGCGATACCATGAAGAAAGTCCCTGACGCGGATGCTTCATCCGGTAGCACCGACATACGCCGGAACCGGGGCACAACGACCAACCACACCGACGACGTGAGAAAGAACCGCACGACAAAAACCGACAAGGAGGACGTGCGCAAAAACCGCGTCAACCCCTGAAAATTGGCCCCTTCGGGGGCCTTCTTTTTGTGGGTAGTAGTGTGGGTAGTAGCCGAAAATTACCCCATTTTACGGGAAATTATGTTCCCATTCTCCGAAACATAAGAAAACCCGCAAACCCTTGATTTATAAGGACTTGCGGGCATTTCCGTTTATCTGGGTGGAGAGATTTGAACTCTCGGCCTCTTGAACCCCATACAATAAAGATTCAAGGCACAGCCCAGATAAATGGATGTTTTGTGGGTAGTAGCGCGGGTAGTTGAGGAATTTTATTTAATGCTATCGGCAACTGCGGAGAGGTCGTCCAGGGCAATGCTCTGATACTTCGCCTGGGTGAAAGCGTAGTCGGTATGGCCCATCAGCGCGGCCTTGGCCTGATTGTCTCCGGCGGCGGCCTTGAGCTTGTCGGCGTAGGTGTGGCGGGCACAGTATGGGGTTTTGCCTTCGGCAATGCCCAGGCGCTTCATCATGGGGATGAACACGGATTCGCGGAAGTATGCGTGGGTCATGGCCTTGTAGCCGGTAAACTCGCCTTTGCGGTTGTGCGTGACCATGGGGAACAGGTATTCAGTGTTGAGCACGTTCTTGCGCTCCTGGATAATGTCGGCAATTTGCGGAGGGACAGGGACCCGCCGATCACGGCCAGCGTCGGTCTTGCTGCCGCCGGTCAGGAAGGTGACGCCGTTCTCGGTGTGGAGGCTGGACTTCTTGAGCGCCAGGAACTCGCCGGGACGAAAGCCCAGATAGCACATAGCATACACGTATTCAGCATACGGCTCCTGACCGATAGCACGGCGTATAATCTCCAGCTCGTCCTCGGTGATGGGCTCCCGCTGGACGGTTTCGTGTTTGCCGATATAGAGGTTTTCGGTGACGTTCTTCGGCACGAGATCACGATCAAAGGCATATGCCCAGAGAAGGCCCGCCGTGACCTTCATGTTCTGATGTGTGCGCTTGCCGGAGGGGCAGGCGTCCATGCACTCTTGCAGATCACCCGCCGTGATGGTGTCGATGTAGCGGCCAGAGAGGGCAGCAAAGTGCTTATAGGCTGACCGATAACACACCATCGTCGTGGCACCGATGCGCGGCTCATACCAGGGCTCCCAGGCGTCATAGACCTGCTGCAAGGTGGGCCGCATCTTCGGGGACTCCTGGGTCAGCAGCGTGGAGCAATAGGCCAGCGCCTCGGCCTTCGTCTTGAAACCGGATTTGCGGCGCTTGACGGGGATTGGGTGGTCGCCGGGGGCGTCGGGCAAACGCCAGCCGACAATGACTTGGGCCTCCCAGACCTTGCCGCGCTTGTAGGCGCAGCCCTGGCCGTTTCCTTGGGATTTGGTTCTGGGCATTGAAACTTCCTCCTTCGCAATTGCAATTTGGTTGCAATTTGGTTGCAATTTCGTGGCATTGACAATTTAAATCAATAATCTTGAGACTATTTGAGACTATCTTAAGATTATTCAAAAGATTATTTTTTGTGGGTAGTCAAAAATTTACGATACGAAATTGGTCATTCAGTGTCCAGTATTGGGCGATACTGGAAGATGGTTCCAATGGGAAAGATTTTTCTCTTTACGAACATCTGTTCTCGTGGTATCATATCCTCAGAAGGAGGGATACCATGCAGACAATCAGAGAACAGATAGAATGGTACATTTCGCGGATCACGGATGAGAGAGCGCTCAAGCGCATTCTGGCATTCGTCGCCCGGCTGTTTCTGGCCGGGGGAGGAAGGGGCGGTTAAACCCCTTCTTTTTTTATGCGCTTCAACATCTCGAACCATTTGTCGCATTCCTCGTCCGGCAGTCTGGCAAAGGCTTTCATGATGGCCTTGGTTAGCTCCGATTCTCCGGCAAGGTACTTATCCACCAGCGCGTCGGTATCCATTGGTAAGAACATTTCGCCCTGACCGGTAGTCAGCCAGCGATAATCCACGTTGTAGGTGGCGCAGATCAATTTAATGGTAGATTCGGAGGGATTGTTTATTCCGCTTTCGATTTTTGCAACGGCGGGGCCAGACACGCCTATTGCTTCTCCGAATTTTGCTTGTGACAAATCAAGAGCTTTTCTTACTTCCTTTATTCTCTCGTTCATATCATTATCACCTCCTTCCTTCTATAGTATACTTCTTTTTCGTAACTAAGTCAATATTTTTTTGAAAAATCTATTGACAATAGTGATTGAGTTACGTATAATTAGAAATGTAGTTACGAACAGACAGGAGGTGAAACCGAATGAGCGAACAGAAAATCAGCCAGGCCATGGAAGCCCTGAAGGACCTGTCCGACGAGGACAAGCAGTTTATGCTGGGCTATGCGGCTGGCCTGACCGCAAAGCAGCCTGACAAGGAAGCGGACAGCAAAAACGAGGAGGCTCGGCCATGACCCACGATGAAAAGATTGCCTTCCTCCGGGGCCGGGACGAAGAAACTGTGGCCCCGTGGGTGGTGGCGAAGGTGCTGGGCGGGGACCCGTACTGGTACACGGTGGCGGCCAGGGCCGGGAAGCTGGACTTGCCGCACGTTTTCAGGGGAAAGAACCTGAGAATCTACAAAGAGCCGCTCCTGCGGCTGATAGAGAAAGGGGTTATATGGAATGAAGCCTAAGAAATCCAGGTTGGATAGCAGCAAGACTAAACTCCCGGCGCAGGGTATCAGCAGCCAGGAAGCACTGACGCGGCTGGTGGGGCTGTTCAAGGGGCAAAACCTGGGCATGGCGGCGGGCTGGCTGCAACAGATGGGCACCGAGACCATTGACTACGCGCACGAGCGGTGTGACAAGATCGTGAACAATCAGCAACAGCGGATGATCGGAGCGGTGGAAATGCTGGGCGCGATGCAGGTGATTGACGACACGACCACAGACACCGCCTGCGGGCTGATCCTGAGATTGGGGTGACGGCTGACAGATGCAAGCACAAGAAAAGCGGGATAAATCTCTGCAAAGATACGGGTTATATGCTGAAATCGCCCAGGAAATTTACGACCAAGACCCACAAAAATACCGGAAAGAGACGGTAGAAAGCCTTTGCAACCAATTAGCTAAATGCCTTCTGGAAGCTGGCATTATTGAAGTGATTGAGAACAATAATTGCTTTAGCGTGGACGAAGAGACCGGACAACCTATGCTGACTACAACGATCGGTGTAAAAATCAAAGTGGTAGTACCGGAGAGAAAGGTGGATGCGACATGAGCCATTGGGGTAAATGGAGCCAGGAGGCAAAGCAGGTTGTCCGGCTGATCAAAAGGTTGAGGGCGCAAGGCAACACCGAACCGCTGGCGCTGGTGGAGGAAAAGGAACTGCTGGATAACCGCATATGGCTGGCGCAGCGCGACTACGAAAACCAGCTCATGCAGCGGGTGATTATCGGGACGACCAAGTATGAAAGCATCTGCCAGAGCTGCGAAGACCATGAAGAATGTAAGCGCGAACAGAAAGACAAACGCGGGTGTGAGGAATGGTGGCTGCGCTGGCTGACTGAGGAAGAAGAAAAAGCCTGCATCGCCCGGGCCAGTGCGCCGGGGACGGTGCGCGAACAGGAGCATGAACATGCCGAATGAACGGGAAATGAATGATCTGCATGCCAAATGTCCCTTCTTCCGCAGACATATGGCGCAATGCATCATCTGCGAAGGAGTCATTACGGGGACAACCGACAAGATCGCATTTGACAAGGGCGGCAGAAAGCAAAAACATTACGACCAATACTGCTGTGACAGCTTTGAAAGCTGCCCGCGATACCTGCACTTGATGACAAAATATAAGGAGGAATGAGCATGTGGCTGTTGATTGTGGCCTTTGTGCTGGGCTGTCTGGCGCTGATTGCTTTGTCCTTTGACCCTGAGCTGGACGAAAAGCGCCGGATCAACCGGATGGCCGACGCATGCAGGAGGGGAAAGCGGCCCGCCGTTCGGCAGAGAAGCCGTTACATTCAGGCGGGACTAAGGACAAAATAAAAGGCCCTGCGCCGGGGAAACGCAAGGCCTGAACAGAGGAAAATGTTCACGGGGAATTATAACATGAAAGAGAGGAAAATGTCAAATGACGATCAAGGCAAAGCTGCACGAGATGCAGCGCGAAGCAGAACGGAACAAGGAACACGTCAAGAATTGGAAGGAGAATAAAAAATGAGCTATTTACCGGATATCCCTGATCACCCCGACATTCGCAAGATGGAGATGTGGGGCACCCTGAACCCTGAGGATGATTTCATCCCGCATTGCCCCGTGTGCGGTGAGGAGTGCGAGACACTCTATCAGGACTGCAACCGAGAGATCGTTGGCTGTGACAACTGCGTGGAGCACTTCGACGCTTACGATTATCTGGTGGAGCAGATGGAAGATGATAGACCGGAGGAGGAACCGTCATTCTAAGGAGAAATGAGCATGGAGCAGATAAAGGCAATTGAAACCGTTTATAATGGCTTTAAGTTCAGAAGCCGTTTGGAAGCCCGTTGGGCTGTGTTCTTTGATGCCGCGGGGATTAAGTATGAATATGAACCAGAAGGATTTGAGCATGATGGTGTCCGCTATCTTCCTGACTTTTATCTGTCGGATACTAAAACGTATGTGGAAGTAAAGCCAAACAGGGAGCATGCGATAAACGAACTTGTAAAGCCATTTAACCTTGTGATTTCTGGAAAGCTACAGCGGCTTATCATTCTCCCCAATATCCCTGAGGATGCTCAAACGGCTATATGGTGGTTCACTTTTGCTTACTATCACCCGGGGAAAGATTGTATGCAAATCGCAAAGGCGTCCTTTATTCCGAGATTAGATAAAGTGGTTTTATCGACGGACATGTATGTTGGGTATATTAATGAAAAATCATTTTACGGGGTTACGGGTTTTCTCGAAAGGATGGTAAACACTTACCTTCTTTCCCCTATAAACGATTTAGCTATGCCATATAACGAACATATACCGCCGAGAGAACAAATTGCGAATTATCACTACTTCCCATATTGTGACTCATTGGATGAATCCGAACTTGATTTAATACGAATGTGCTATACCAAAGCACGACAAGCGCGGTTTGAATTTGGAGAGAGAACGTCTTGAAAAAGAAGCTATGCCACCACAAAAGGAGGAATAACAATGCCTAAGTTTGTACTGACCGTCCCGCGCTATCAGCAGGATAACAACTTCCCCCAGGTGAGGATCAGCCAGGAAGCCTACACGGTGCTGTCTGAGATGTGCGCTAAGACTGGCTGGCCCATGAGCCGGATATTGAGCAAGGCCGTATTTTTCGCGGCGGAAAACCTGAGCATTGAAGCGGAAGATAAGAAGGAGGACTAACCCGTGGTTATTCCAGATAAATTTAACCTTTGCCAGAAATGCAAGGGAAAGCCATTTCCCCGATGGCTAAGAGATAAGATCGACGAATGGGATGATATGAATTATCCCTATGAAAGTCTGCGGCAAAGCATAGTAACGTGTGCGAATAAATACCTATGCCCTGATTGCAGCCGAATCTATATTAAAACATTTGATGACAAAAACGCATTCAACAAAAGAACCGCAGGGGAATTAGAGGTTTTTCCTTACCATCAGTTGGTGGATATTCTCTGCGGCGGATCAATAGAGAAAAAAGAAACGGAGGCTAAAGACAATGGCAATCAAGAAACCTGAACAGATGGACTTTTCCGACAAGCGCTTTACGCTGGTATTGAGCGGCCAGCCGGGCGTCGGCAAAACGACCGTGGCCATGAGCGCACCGAATCCGATCCTGTTTGACTTCGACCAGGGCGTATCCCGCCTGCGGGCGGAGCATCGCGGCCTGACCGCCAGCAACGACACCTATGAAGGGCTCCTGGCAGACATGCAGAGCGCCGAATACAAACAGGCCGAGAGCGTGATCCTGGACACCGGCGGCAGCCTGGTGCAGCTCATGCAGCCCTGGGCGAAGAAGCAGGATGCGAAGGCAGCCAGAGACGGCCGCGCCATGTTCGGGGTGATCAAGCGGGAGTTTGACCGCCTGACCCACCAAATCCGCGCCATTGACCGCAAAAACTGCATCATCATCTTCCATGTGACCGAGCAGCAGAAGGGCGACATCATCACCACCCGCCTGAGCTGCGAGGGCAGCGCGAAAGACATTGTATGGACGCCCGCCGACCTGGGATGCTACATGTACATCATGGGCGGCAAGCGGCTGATGGGCTTCTCGCCGACTGAGGAATACTTTGCCAAGAGCTGCTTCGGGATCAGCGGCGTGCGGGCGGTGCCTGAGCTGGAACCCGGCCAGAAGAATGATTTCCTGACGCGGTTGTTCGAGGAAGCGAAAGCCAACCTGGCCCATGATATGGAAGTGTTCGCGCCTCAGAAGGACGCCTACAATCAGGCCATGACCGGCGGCAAGAAGCTGATTGACGACGCCAAGGATCTGGACGCGCTGACCATTGCGGCGGCTACGATCAAGGAAATGCCCCACGCCCTGACCAGCAAGGCCGAGCTGGGCGCGATGCTGGGCGATAAGGCAAAAGCCTTGGGCGGAACCTGGAACAAGGAGGAAAACAAGTATGTCAAGGTATCGGCTAACAGCAAGCCTTCTAAATAGTTGGCTGCGGGCAACGGACCCGGAAGCTGTCGGCAACGAATACGAAGATTTCCTGGCGGTGTTGGGGCGTGAGCAGCGCCCCACTTCCGCCGCCGCACAGCAGGGGATCGACTTCGAGAACGCGGTTTCCATCGTGGCGGCGACCGGAGAACTGAGCAAGGGCGATTGCGCTGACCGTGACTTCAACGCGGTGTATGCTTTCGGGCAGCGGTGTCGGGACGCGGCTTATCAGGTAAGGGCCGAGAAGGAAATGGAAATCGGCGGATTGCCTATCGTTCTGGTGGGCGTGGCGGACTTTTTGAAAGCCGGGATCATTACCGATATAAAGAGAGTGCTCCGATACGAGTACGGCAAGTACCAGGGCAGCGCACAGCATCCGATGTACTTCGAGCTGTTCCCGGAAGCGGTGCGGTTTGACTATCTGATTTATGACGGCGCCTATTGCTATATCGAGCAGTACCGGCGCGGGGAGTACAGGCCCATACAGGAGACGGCGGGAGCGTTTCTAAGGTATCTCAAGGACGCGGAATTGTTAGACGAATACATGACGAAATGGGAGGAAAAATAACATGGCATGGACGAGCGTTGAAAACGATGGCGGCCTGATGGTCGAGGGTGATTACGAGGTTATCTGTCTCAAGTGCAAACAGGGCGAAACCAAGGGCGGCACACCGGTAATTGATTTCGAGTTTCAGGTGCGAACGGACATCGAACAGAAGTATGGACGGAAGCACATTTTCAAGAGCTTCTTCCCTGACCGTGATACCGGGGAATGGCCCAAGGAGAAAATCGGAAAGTACGCCAATGCGCTGGGCGTGCCGAAGGGTGAACAGTTCGAGCTGGCCGACCTGGTGGGCAAGTGCTGCATCGTGCATATGAGGCCCTACAAAGGCCAGGATGACGTGACGCGGGACAGCATCGCCTGGGTGGCAGTGACCAAGGCCGGTCAGATCGGCGAGGTTCAGCAACCGGCGGCGCCTGCGGGCGGCGGGTTCGTGCAGGTGGAGGACGAAGAACTCCCTTTTGATTGACGGGTTAGCATTCCCGGTCAAAAATGCAAGGAGTATTCATGGGAGGTGAAACCGATGGAATGGATCAGCGTTAAGGATCGGCTGCCAGGCCGCAAAGGACAATACCTGGCCGCTGCCATAGAGGCCGGGCATTACAGACACATCACCATCGTATCATTCACGGACCATTTTGTGATGAACGGGCACCGGGCCTATTGGAAGGTGACGCATTGGATGGCGCTGCCTGAACCGCCGAAGGAGGAAACATGAAGTGTAAGGATTGTAAATTCTGGAAGTTGGAAGATGAACTGCCGTACATATCCGAATTTATGGAATGTACACGGGTTGACAAAAACGACCCTGATTGGTGGAAAAAATATCATTTTCGAGGGCCGGAAGATTCCTGCGAATACGGGGAAAGGAAATAAAGAATGATACAGATTGATATACCAATGCCGAAGAACTGCTATGATTGCCCATGCAGTACGTGCGACGACATAATGGATGAAGTGGAATGCAACATTGTTAATGACGCATGGTTTATCCCGGAAGAAACAGCAAAAAAAGGAAGATTAAATAACTGCCCGCTAAAGGAAGTGCCAGAACCGCCGAAGGAGGGCTGAACCGTGGAATATGTTCACATACTACGAACAGCAACCGAACCGGAGGGCGAAGAAATGACGCTGGCTGAAATGAGAAAAACAATGCCGCCTTGCCCGATCTGCGGAAAGAAAGCGTATCTGATGCATGATGTCGTTGACGGCTTCGATTTTGGGTATGACGCAGGATGCCCCAGCTTTTGCCTTGACGATGGTGTGCATGGCATATCTGAACCATATCACCCAGACAGACCGCACATAAACGAATACAGCGCAAAACGGGCGTATGACGGTTGGCTGGCGTACTGTGAGAGGATGAAATGGAGGGCCAAACATGGACTTGATAAGCAAGAAATCGGCAGTATCAAGAATATCTGACTTGCTCATACTTGAGTTAAAAGGCCAACGAATCCCGACATGGAACGAAGTATACAACGCCATTGGGGATATTCCTTCCGTACCCGCCGTGCCGCTGGATAAGCTGTGTGAGTTATGCGAAGAAACAAAGGCGCGAGTGCCGTGTGCTATATGTGAAAAGATAATGCCTGAATGGTGCACGCAGCATAACAAGCCCACATTAACAGGGCGTGATTGGTGGGATTGCCCAGCTTGGAAACAAATACTGACGAAGTGGATGGAGGAACAAGATGCGATTGATTGAAGGAAAGAATTTTTATAAAAAGCCATGGTATGGTAGCTATCATTCTATGATGGACAGATGCTACCGCATGAATGCTTACAATTATCCTCAGTATGGCGGAAGAGGAATTCGTGTATGTAAAGAATGGCATGATATAGAAGTGTTTGAGAGATGGGCCGAATCATCTGGATATCAGACAGGATTGACAATTGAGAGAATAGATGTCAATGGTGATTACTCCCCAACAAATTGTAAATGGGCCACGCCAAAAGAACAGGCCAACAATAGAAGAAATACGCTGTTTATCGAATACAACGAAGAGTGTCACACGGTGAGCGAATGGGCAGAAATACTTGGCGTTTGTAGAAGCACAATTTCAAACAGATATTACAGAGGGTTGCCTATTGAAAAGGTGCTGTCAAAGGAGGATATGAGATGCCGCGTTTAATCGATGCAGACAGACTAACAAGGCCAGAAATAATCAAGATGTATTACTATCTTCCAAACGGAGATGTGGCTATACCAATCATTGACATTGAGCATGCGCCAACCGTTGATGCTGTGCCTGTTGTGCATGGGCGGTGGATAAAAGGCGGTTACGCGTGTGGAGAAAACGAATACAAGTGCTCTGCTTGCGGAGAAACTGAATGGAGGACCGGGTGCGCAAGAATGAAATATTGCATGTGTTGCGGCGCGAAGATGGATTTGGAGGAACAGCACGATGATTAGTGCATGGTGGTTACTGCTTATCATCCCGGCGTGCGTTACGCTGGGTGTATGGATTGCCGCATTGATGGCGGCGGGGAGGGATTAGGAGGGATGCCATGACCATTATTCAGGGCATTGACCGGGTGCAGGAGGCCGTATGAATACAGAAATATGGAAGCCAATAGAAATCTCTGATGGTTTCTATGAAGTCAGTAACTTGGGGAATGTTCGTTCAGTAACACATAAGGATTCCATGGGCAGAACATGGCAAGGCAAAGAGATAGTTAAAACCTTAGACAGTGCAAGCCATTACCTGCAAGCAGTGATTAAGGTTAATGGGAAATTCAAAAGAAAAAACGTTCATCGCCTGGTAGCCATGGCATTTATTCCTAACCCGAACAATTATGCAGAAGTGAACCACAAGGACGAAAACAAACTAAATAATAGTGCTGATAATCTTGAATGGTGTACGCATCAATACAACAACACGTATGGTAGCAGACTACATTCGACAAGAGGAGAAAAAAATCCTCGGAACAAGATTAGCATTGAAACAATCAGGGAAATAAAGAAAAACTACAAGCACAGAGACCCGCGTTATGGAGTAACCCCATTGGCTAAAAGATACGGAATAAGCATAACTCATGTATGCTCAATAGTTCATGGACGGAGGTGGTCGTATATATGACAATTATCTGCGATTCGCGGGAAGTCAAATGGAGCCATGTCCGGGACTATTTCGACGTGATTCGGGTGAAGTGGATACGGTCAAAGCTGCCGGTTGGTGACTACGCCAGGATGGACAACCTGACAACCGTGGTTGACCGCAAAGCCAGTCTGAACGAAGTGGAAAGCAACCTGATCCACGATCATGAACGGTTTCGCCGGGAGTGCCAGCTTGCCCAGGATAACGGGATACATCTGATCGTGCTGGTGGAAAGCGGAAGCTCAGTCAGGGAACTGCGCGACGTGTACGGCTGGAGGAACCCGCGCCGGGTCTGGTGGGATAAGGTGGACCGGGCACACAGCCGGGGGAGGATGCTGGAGGTCAAAATTCCATCCAGGCCGCCAACCGAAGGGCCGGGCCTCTACAAGATCATGCGAACCATGGCCGAGCGGTACGGCGTGGAGTGGCGGTTCTGCGTGCACCAGGATGCGGGGAAAACGATATGCCGGATATTAGAGGGCTTGCAGCCACAATCAAAGACCGAGTAAGCGCGTGGGACATGGGCGTACAAATGGGGCTGAACCCTGACCGGAGCGGTTTCTGCCCCTGCCCTTTCCACGGGGAAACCAAGGGAAGCATGAGGCTGTACAAGGGCACCGGCGGTTGGTACTGTTTCGGATGCCATGCGGGCGGGAGTGTGCTGGACCTGGTGATGCGTTATTACGGGCTGAACCTGTGGAGCGCCATCCTGCACATCGACGCGGCATTCGGGCTGGGGCTGCCGCTGGTACCTGACAAGCCGATGACAGCCAGGGAACGCCAGGCGGCCGACCTGAAACGGCGTTTAGAACAGAGCAGACGCGCACAAGACGCAGAACTTGATAAAGCCGCTTTGGAGGCCTTCTGGCTGGCTGGGGATTTATTCAATGAAATGGACGCGCAAACACGCTCTCGCGCTCTACGGGGCCTCTCTGAGGCTGAGAATGAAGATTTCTGGGAACTGCTGCGGCTGAGGGAATCGGCCAGGGAACAAATGGAGGACTTAGCAATCATGGTATACGGATGTGATAGCGCATGAGCGAACAGACACAAGAGCGGCATTTTACCGCCGAACAATATAAGCGTGGCGTGGAGCCTTACGAATACCTGTACAGCATCATCAACAACCCCAGGCTGCACGTCCAAGAGAAGACACGGCTGATCGAAGAAGCCAAAGCCCTGAAGTGCGGGGACATTCGCCCATTTTATAAGGCCTATCTGGAAACACAGAAGGCGGGCCGGTTCCAAATCAGCCAGGAGAACAGCACGCAGTTTACCGGTCAGGAGCTTGCCCTGGATTGCGGCCAGTACGATTGCACCGATGACGGTGTTATGAGCTGGAACCAAAACACCGGGGCCGTGACCATCTGCCCGCATCCCATCATGCCGACGAAACGGATCATCAATATTGATTCTGGGGAGTGCAAGACGGAAATATCCTTTAAGCGCGGGGCGGGAGGATGGCGCAAGGCGATTTTCGACAAAAGCGTATTGGCCAGCGCCCAGAAAATCATTCAACTTGCCAGCCAAGGCATTGCCGTTGACAGCGAAAACGCCAGGGGGCTGGTGGCCTATCTGAGCTGGATGGAAAACGCCAACTACAGCGTGATCCCGGAAATTAAAAGCGTGGGACGGCTGGGCTGGACAGCGTTTGGATTCTCTCCATACGTCAAGGACCTGATCTTTGACGGAATGGAGCAGTATCGGCAGGCATTCCAGGCAGTCAAGCAGCACGGCACGCTGGACGCATGGGCGGCGGAAATCAAACCGGTCCGGGCCGGGCGTAATGTGGCAGCCAGGGCCATGCTGGCCGCTTCCTTCGCCTCCGCGCTGGTGGAACCGTTGCACGCTCTGCCCTTCATTGCTCATGGATGGAGCAATGCATCATCCATCGGCAAAACCGTTATGCTCATCGCCTGCGGCAGCGTGTGGGCCAATCCCAGGATGGGCGAGTACATCAAAACGTTCAACACAACCAGCGTCGGCCTGGAAATGATCGCGGGATTCTATGGGTCCATGCCTGTCTGTTTGGACGAGCTGGAGCTGAAAGGTAACCGTCAGCAGGATTTCGACACCATGATCTATCAGTATTGCCAGGGCGCCGGGAAGATTCGCGGAAGCAAAAACGGCGGGCTTCAAAGGATCGCAACCTGGCAGAACTGCGCAATCAGTACAGGCGAGGAACCGCTGACCGGGAACAGCAGCAAGGCCGGGGCAATCAACCGCGTACTGGACCTGAACTGCGGCGACCAGCCGATCTTCGAGAAACCGAAGGAAAGCGTGCGCATCTTGATGCAGAATTACGGGCACGCCGGAAAAATCTTTGTAGACAGCCTGACAGAAAGCAACCTGGGCGTGATCCGGGAAATGTGGGACGGATTCGCGGCGCAGCTCGAAGGAACCGCGACAGACAAACAGGCAGGAAGCGCCGCGCTGCTTCTGACTGCTGACGCCTGGGCCGACGCGGTGATTTTCCACGACGGGAACAGCTTGACCGCTGAGGAGCTTCTGCCTTTCCTGCAAACAAAGGCGGAAACCGACGTCAACAAACGCTGCTATGACTGGCTGGTGGATACTATCGCCGGGAACGTGTCACACTTCAACCAGGCCAAGGGCCAGACCTACAGCATCGAGGCCTGGGGCGATATTGACGAGGACAAGGGCATTGCTTACATCATCAGGTCTGTGTTTGACCGCGTGATGAACGCGGAGGGTTACAGCGGCGCGGGGTTCCTCAATTGGTGCAGGATCAAGGGCTATCTGCAATCAGACGGAGACGGCAAGCACCTAACCAGAGTGAGACGCCTTAAAAACGGCGCGTCGGCACGGTGTATCTGTCTGATGCTGCCAAACGAGGACAAGTTTACACCAGTGCAGGATGGCTGGCCGGAATGATTGTAACCACTGTTACGGGGTTGTAACCACATGGTGGTTACGTCTCAAAGCCTTATGGCATAAGGGTTTCATGATAGTGTAACCACTGTAACCACCTTTTTGTGAAAATATACGCTCTACGTACAACAATTTTATTTTTTCAAGAAAAAAGAGAAGAAAACCTATAAGAGAAAAAAGTGGTGGTTACGGTGGTTACAGTGGTTACAACCGTTGATTCATAAGGGTTTGCGGGCGACCACAAGTGGTTACACTGATGGTTACAGGCGGTTACACAATGTATAAAACGGGGAGGAAAATGTGATGAACAGACAACAGCGACGCGCAGCACAGCGCAATCAGCCCGCATACAAGCGCATGACACACGATCAGCTCATGAACGCCATAGCAAAAAACGGCCTGACGGTGGACGACCTGAGGCGATGCAAACAGGAGGGATACCAACTGGGCGTCGAAAGCGCCGTCATTCAGTGTTACGCGGCCATGTGCCTGGCGCTGCATGAAACGTTCGGTTTCGGGCGGGAACGTGTGTTGCGGACACTAAAAGCGGTGGATGAGAAGGTTGTGTTTGCGATTGATGGCGCGGAGATGTGCGAGCAGGTGTTTGACCGGTTCGGGGTAAGACTGGATTTCAAGGCCGGTATGGACCGAGTACAGGAGGAGGGCTAACATGGAAATTATCATCAACGAAACGCAGGACCTATTGACTGTCGCGGCGATTCTGGTGAAAAACGGGTACACCGTCAAACAGGGCAAGCGGAAAAAGCCGAGCAGCACGAGCGCTTATGACAAGGTGTTGATCGCAACCAGAGAGGACAAGCCCAATGGGTAACACCGCATTTTGCAGGAGAACCGGGAAGCAATGCACACTCTGCCTGATCGGGTTTATCCCCGACGTGCTCAAGTGCGCGAACAGATACAAAAAAACAGACGAGGAGGAGCAGCAAAATGACCATCACGCAGTATCAGGAATTAGCGGCCAGGACAATCAATCGGGACCTGTCACAGATGCAATCAACGCATCATGCCCTGTTCGGCCTGTGCGCTGAGGTGGGCGAGGTGCAAGGCCTATTCCAGAAACACTATCAAGGGCACCCTCTCAGCTATGTGGAGCTTCGCAAGGAGATCGGGGACGTATGCTGGATGATCGCGGAGCTGTGCACGGTCCACGGGTGGAGCCTCGAGGATGTATGTCGGGAGAATATCGAAAAGCTCAAGAAACGCTATCCTGAGGGCTTCGATGCGGACAGGAGCATACACCGGGAGGAGTGAACATGCGGGCAAAAGATTTTTTCCTGGCCGTGCGGGACGCGGAGCACAAAATCAGGGTCCTACAGTCAAAACGGCGCAGATACCAGGAGTTGGCGTCCAGCATCACGGGCATGTCGGAAACGAACATTCGGTCGTCGGAAACGCGAAGCAGGACAGAAAACGCGGCCCTTCGCCTGGTGGAGGTGGACGAGCAGATGGGGGACGCGGGCGAACAGTACGTTGCATTGATCGAACGGGCGGAGGCGATTCTCAGCCAGATCAAAAACCAGCGATATGTGGACGTGCTGACCTATCGCTACATTCTGGGCCTGAGCTGGCGCAGTGTCGCCGACGAGATGCGCTATCACGATGCAAAGAGTGTGTACCGGGTCCATGGCTGGGCACTGGCCGCAGCACAGCGAATTATGGACAAAATGCCGGGGATGGATTCAATGGCGAAGGCGTGACACTGCCAATACATCAAAAAAGTGCAGAAAATTTGAAAAGGGGATTGATTACCACCTCTTGACAAGCGTATAATGTAAGCAGTGAAATAGATTCACGGATGGATGGGCACCAGACCGCGAAAGCTGCTTCATGACGATTCACCTCCTTCTTGTAACGCAAAAGTAGAGCCTACCCCGAAACTCTACAGAATCAGGATAGGCTCTATTTTTGTGCCCTCATTCCAGGGGGATCAGCTCTTCCAGGGTGCACTTTAAGGCACGGCACAGGGGGCGGAGATATTTCACGGTTGGGGTTATCCTGTTGTGTTCCCAGCGCTGAATGGTTACTTCGCCGCTGCGGCCCTCAATGCCGACCATGTTTCCAAGCTGCAATTGGGTCAGATGTGCCGCCTTACGCTTCATCTGGATGATTTCGCCGATGGTCAATGTGTGTCACCTCCTGACTGAATTTTACCAGATTTGCGGTCATTTTGCAACCAGAAAGGGTGTTTCCGATGGGCCATTAAAGCACCAGCCCCAGCACAACCAGCAGCACTAGGAGCCAGCAACAGGCGGCGTAACTGTCGCCCAGGTATTCCAGCAGCATTTCTTCCGCCTCCTTTCACCAGCGCAATTCGTCGCAAAGTTTGTCCAGGTTCCGCAGCTCATAGCCGGGATCCTTCCGGCAGGCAACCGTCAAGGCGCCGGACATCTGGCCGGCCAGGGTATTCATGAAGCCTATCAGGTTTGTAAACTGCATGGCCTGGTCGCGGAAACCGGCGTGCAGCCCTTCCAGGCGCTTGATTTCCTTCTCCGCGTTCTCGATCTGCTGCTTGATCTTGTCGGCGTCCACCCGGCGGGCGTCCTGGTCGGCAATGGTCAGGTGGTAAGCATCATACCAATAATCCATACCGGGATTCCTGAGTACCACTTCAAGACGGTCGTATTCCTTGTGCAGATACACGGATTTATAATCCGGGAACATGGCTTGCAGGTCAGGTTCAATCCGCTTGGTGCAGTATTTGCCGGTCAGGGATTCCAGCAGATGCAGAAGGCGGATTCGCTCTTGCTCGTGTCTGATCGCTCTGCGAAGACTGCTTTCTACCTGTTCGATCATTTCCGGGGTTATCTCTCTGATGCACATGGTGGTGGCCTCCTCTCATTCTGTCAGGGTTAATCCGGTCAGCTCGTGGAACCGGGTCAAGGCGTTTTTAATGTCGGCGTGGATTTCGTCAAGTGCTTTGGTCGTTGCTTCGTCGATCTCGTCCAGGTCGTATGCACTGACCGGAGCATAGAAGAAATATTCCTCAAGCTCGGAAAGGGTGTTGAGTGCTTGCTGCTTGGTCATGGTTCATTCCTCCTCTTGCTGATTGTCGGGCTCTCGTTGCCCTGTGCAAGGTCGATATGCTCGGCCCTGCCCAGGAAAACGCGCTTCCTGTTCTGATCAAATTGCGGTGGCCGCAATCGCTGACCGTTCATCCGGCAACGCTGCCGTGATCCATTCGCCATCCCTCCAAACAGACCAGAAACCGGAAGGAAGTTCTTTGATCGAAGTGGTAGAAAGGGTTTCGTCTCGGTCGTTGTAGCAGGCAACCAGCTTCTTATAGGGCACTGCCAGCTTGCGGTAATAGTCCCAGGCGGCTTCCTGATTGCGAATCACTTTTTCGTCGTCGGTGCCGTTGCTGTTGTCCCAGACGATCCAGTAGCTACGAATGATTTTATCCATGGTCTTGACCTCCTCAAAACTCTACGCATTTTCCGTCCCAGGTGTGAACGGTGGTGCTTATGGTTCTCATGCTGGCGGCGAAGCTGTCACGCTCTGCCGCTGTGTCGAATGATCTGCTATAGGTCGCTTCGCCGGTTTTCAGGCTCCAGGAAACATAATAGGCGGTGAATGTTTTCATGGTCTTTGCTCCTTCTCCCCGTCTTGCCGGTAGGTCAGCAGGTTTTTTAGCGGTGGGCCACGTGGTCACGGATCAGCTCGGAAATGAGTGTCGCTTCTGCTTTCCCCCAACCGTGTCTGATTAGGGTGTCAAAGCACATTTCTGCTGAACCTTCGGTCAGGTATTCGCTGGTGACGTCTTCAATCTTGATGAACTCGCCGTTGCCGCCGTCTCGCTCCATCATTGCTTTCTTGCTCTTTGCGGCGGTGTAAGTCTTGAAAACCTGGGTACCATCATCAACGTATACTTGGAATAGTTTCATTGTCTCAGCCTTTCTGCCCTGTCTCATCAGTACCGGTGGGGCGGTTCCGGTAGACGGCCCGCAGGCCGTTTCGACTTAAGCAACCGACATTCCGATGCTTCCGAGCTTTGCGCTCTGGCTCTTGATCTCCTCGCTACCATGCAGCGCTCTGATCTCGTCCAGGCTGTAGCGCTTCCGGCTGTGGCTGATGCTGTTCTCGTCGTGCCAGTACCATGCAGTTTTGCTCTTGCTGAAGCGGTATCCGGCAGCCTTGAGCCGTTCCCGGTTCGGGTACGTGTTCCCGGTTACCCACAACCAGGAGCCGCAAAGCTCAACCGTGATTCCGTCCATGTTCAGGATCGCCGCGACCGCTTCGCGGAATTTCTCGGGAGCTTCCCGCTCTTCGTCTCGGGGCTGGTAGGTTTCGCCGGTCGCTGTTTCCTTCGGGAGCTTCTTGCTCAGCTCGTCGAACTCTGCGTTGATCGCCGCCATGGTCGCATCGTCTCCGCCGCAATCGGGATGGTGGATTTTAGCTAGTCTCTTGTATTCCTGTTTGAGCTGATCCAGGGTCTTGCAGTGGGCGAAATACTTGATTGTCATGATGTTTGCCTCCTCTTGTAGGTCACAACGTTTTTGCTGTCCCTTTGATGGCCTTATCATATCACAGCAAATTTGTTGTGTCAAGTACCTTTTTCAGAAAATTTCAAGTTTTTTTTTGAAACTTTTGCTTCCGCTTATTAAACTTTTGAAAATGAGTAAGTTTTGGGTAAGTCTTTGAGATAGGCTCAGAACGAACGAGAGAGGGCCCCTCCCGGGGGACGGCGGCCAGGGCAACGGCAGGAGCGCAGCAGGAGCCCTTCAGCGGGGGACCGGTCCAGGTGACGGCGCGGAGCTGGTGCCGCTGATCGCATCACCGACCGAGGACCGCAATGATCAGAAGAATAGTTAGATATGATCCTACTATCTTAGTACCACTACCCACAGCTACTACCCACAT
>Ga0326511_10001140_pt1 | contig 22372 bp, 21 predicted proteins | sample 0_2496_0518_D_FD_203701 | JGI IMG/M metagenome (GOLD analysis project Ga0326511, IMG submission 203701) | Bovine rumen microbial communities from UC Davis, California, United States - 0_2496_0518 | ecosystem: Host-associated > Mammals > Digestive system > Stomach > Rumen | place: USA... | reverse complement strand
GACTGGGATTCGCGTTGTAATATCAATGATATCGTTTTACAGCGTTTACTCTTCAACAGGAGCCTCTTCCTCATCGAATTCCTCCTCTACGGGAGCCTCGACAACGGGAGCCTTCTCTACAGGAGCATCCTCAACGGCAGCACCACCCTCGGCAACAACAGTTACGGGAATCTCAGCGCTAACCTCTTTGTGGAAACGAACCACAGCAACATACTCACCGACCTTCTTGATATCCTTCAGGACGATGATCTTACGATCAACTTCCTTGCCAAGCTTAGCCAGCTCTTCAGCAACAGTCATGTTGGTAACAGAACCATAGAGCTGACCTGTAGCGCTCACCTTTGCGGCAATAGTCAAAGCCACACCATTCAGAGCGGCAGCCTTCTCCTCAGCAGCAGCTTTCAGAGCAGCCAGCTTGTGAGCCTGCTGCTTCAGGTTCTCGGCCAGGATCTTCTTAGCAGAGGGTGAAGCAATCACAGCCTTGCCCTGAGGAATTAGGTAGTTACGGCCATAACCAGACTTTACATTCACGATATCGTTCTTGAATCCCAAGCCGATAACATCTTCTTTCAAAATCAATTCCATTCTTGCGTCCTCCTTTGTTTATTTCATCAAATCGGTTACGTAAGGCAGCAATGCAATCTGACGTGCACGCTTAACGGCCTGAGCCACACGACGCTGGTACTTCAGAGAGGTACCGGTGATGCGACGGGGCAGAATCTTACCCTGCTCGTTCAGGAACTTCTTCAAGAACTCGGGATCCTTGTAGTCGATATACTTGATACCACTCTTCTTGAAACGGCAATACTTCTTCTTCTTCGTATCGATAGAAGGAGCTGTCAAATAACGGATTTCACTCTGTTCTGCCATAGTTTAAGCCTCCTCTTTTTTACCGAACTTGTTGCGACGCTTTTCTGCATACTCAGCGGCAAACTTGTCGAATTTAACAGTCTGGAAACGAATCACTTTCTCATCACGACGATAAGCGGTCTCCAATGTCTTAATCACTTCTGGCTCAGCCTTAAACTCGATGAGGAAATAGAAGCCAGAGGTCTTCTTCTCAATCTGGTAAGCCAGTTTTTTCAATCCCCAGGCCTCTTCGTTCACAATCTCTGCACCTTTGTCGGTGAGAACCTTCTTGAACTTAGCGACCGTTTCCTTTGTCTGTTCGTCAGACAAAACGGGAGTTAAAATGAAAACGGTTTCGTACTGATTCATACTACTTTTAAATTAATAAAAAACTAAATTTGCAAATTGCGGGTGCAAAGGTACAAAATATTTCGCATTCAAAGCCAATAATTAGGAAATATTTTGTATTTTTGCACCCAATTTTAACGATTTATATGAAGTTTCTATTGAAATACAGCGGTTTAGCCCTCATTTTCCTGGGAGTTTTGCTCCTGGTTGTTCTCCATATGCTGAATTTCACCTTCGTCAATTTCATTACATTCACCCCGTTTGCAATCATCATCATCGGAGTTTTCCTCCACGTATGGGTCAAGAAACAGGAAAGTAAATATTGATTCTATTCTTTTCCTTATTTCTTCTTTACGCAATTACATGGAGGAATCGGGTCACCTTGCCCACGATACTCTTGTCCATATTATCGATAAAGGCATCGAGAATGCGGGTCTGTCCACGCATCGGCTCCACATCGTAATCTGCCATCACGGCAGGAATCAGGCAACTATGTCCCTCTTTGAGTAATACAGATTCATCAGTCTGACGAAACCGCAGCTCACAGTCTCCGGCTATACACATGGTGATGACGAAACTGTCGTATTTCAGTAGGTTACGATGGAAAGACTTCTCTGTACGCGTGACTCGAACGCTGAAATAGGGTGAGTTGACAATAAGGTTCGCGCGGTTCTGAATAGCGGAATAGAGCGTACGGTACTCATCCTCCACGTGGTAATCGAGCGCCTGGGCTGCCAACTCGGTATGCAGTTCACGTGGTTTTCCATCCATTCCAGGTCTGTTATAGTCAAAGATGCGGTATGTAACATCCGATGACTGCTGCACCTCGGCCAACAAGATGCCACCTCCGATGGCATGCACACGACCTGCAGGCAGATAGAACACATCTCCCGAGTGAACCTCATGGCGTGCCAGCACATCGACGATGGTGCCGTCGGACACGCGACGTTTGTATTCCTCGGGTGATATTTTCTGCTTGAATCCTGCATAGAGATAACTGCCAGGTTGTGCATCGATGATATACCACATCTCACTCTTGCCCATTTTGCCATGCTCTCGCTGGGCCATCTCATCGTCAGGATGCACCTGAATGCTTAAGTCACGCTTGGCATCGATGAATTTCACCAGCAGAGGCAGTTGTCCGTGATACTGATCGCTAACCGATTTGCCAAGAATGGCTTCCGGCTGTTCGCTGATAACGGAAATCAAGTTGCGGCCAGCAAAAATGCCGTTTGAGATGATACTTGGACTTGATTTAACAGCGCTCACCTCCCAACTCTCTCCAACGGGTTCTGCCGCATCGGGCAATCCTTTATATGGACATAATCGATTACCTCCCCATACTACTGTATGCAGGTTCGGTTCAAACAAAAAAGGATATATCATCATAGTAAATGCAAAAGTAGCAAATATCTGGCAAAAAGCCAAATATTTGCTACTTTTTTTCAGATGATATTATTTATACTCGCTCCACGACTTGATACCTATGCCTTCAAGTCCTACGTTACAGAACGCTTGAATGAAGGCGGCCGCCAGACGTGCATTTGTAATCAGGGGCACATTGAGGTCGATGGCGGCACGTCGAATCTTATAGCCGTTGGTCAACTCGTGAGTGGTCAGATCCTTTGGAATATTGACCACCATATCTATCTTATGTGCATGCAACAACTGCAGAGCCGATGGGGCATCGTTCTGTCCCTCTGCCTCATCGGAAGGCCAGAGTACACGAGTGTTTGCGATGCCATTGTCGGCAAGATACTGACTGGTACCCTTTGTGGCATAGAGCTCGTAACCGTGAGCCACAAGCATACGAGCCGCATCAAGCATATCGGCTTTCTGCTTGGCGCCACCCGTGCTCAACAAGATGGTCTTCTTTGGAATGCGATGTCCCACGCTCAGCATCGACTTGAGTAGCGCTGTATCGGTATTGTCACCAATACATCCCACTTCGCCCGTCGATGCCATATCGACACCCAAGACAGGGTCGGCCTTCTGCAGACGGTTGAAAGAGAACTGAGAAGCTTTGATACCAACATAATCGAGGTCAAAAAGGTTCTTCGAAGGTTTTTCCACAGGCAATCCCAGCATCACCTTCGTAGCGAGGTCAATGAGATTGAGCTTTAGCACCTTCGACACAAATGGGAAGGAACGCGAGGCACGCAGGTTACATTCAATAACAAGGATGTCGTTGTCGCGAGCCATATACTGAATGTTGAACGGACCATTGATATGCAGGGCAGCAGCAATCTGACGCGAGATGCGCTTGATGCGTCGTACCGTCTCGACATAAAGTTTCTGCGGAGGGAACTGGATGGTGGCATCGCCGGAGTGTACACCAGCAAACTCAATATGCTCGCTGATGGCATAGGCCAGAATCTCACCATCCTTGGCCACAGCGTCCATCTCAATCTCCTTGGCATGCTCTATAAACTTAGACACCACCACAGGATGATCTTCAGACACATTGGCAGCCAACTGCAGGAATTTCTCGAGTTCCTCTTTGTTCGAACATACGTTCATGGCTGCACCTGAGAGTACATACGAAGGACGCACCAATACGGGAAATCCAACACGTTCTACAAAGCAGTCGATATCCTCCATCGAGGTTAAAGCACTCCATTCTGGCTGGTTCACGCCAATCTCGTTCAGCATCTGCGAGAATTTGGCACGATCCTCGGCGCCATCGATATCCTGAGCCTGTGTACCGAGAATCCTCACCTTCTGCTCATCGAGATACATCGCCAGGTTATTTGGAATCTGACCGCCTGTGGACACGATGACTCCATGTGGTGTCTCATAGTCGATAATATCCATCACGCGCTCAAAGGTCAGTTCATCGAAATACAGACGGTCGCACATATCGTAGTCGGTAGATACCGTCTCGGGGTTATAGTTAATCATTACCGAGCGCCATCCCTCCTTGCGTATGGTGTTCAAAGCCTGTACGCCACACCAGTCGAACTCCACGCTGGAGCCGATACGATAGGCGCCAGAGCCCAGCACGATGATGCTACGACCATCGTTCTCATAGGCGATGTCACAATGTGCTGAGACTGAGTTACAGTCTATTGTACCTTGATAAGTGAGATAAAGGTAGTTGGTCTGAGCGGGATATTCGGCAGCCAGCGTATCAATCTGCTTCACAACGGGAACAATGCCCATCTGCTTACGTAGGTTACGAACCTGCAACATGGCCTGATGCATCGTGTCAGCAGTTTCCTCTAAGCCCAAAGCACGTGCTATCTGAAAGTCAGAGAAGCCATAGATCTTTGCGTCTCTTAAGAGTTGAGGGTTGAGAGTGGAGATTTGAGAGTTCTTCAACTCTTCATCAATATCGATGATATGCTGGAGTTTCTGCAGGAACCACTTGTCAATCTTTGTCAGTTCATGAATACGATCGATGGTGTATTCGGGCATATGCATCGCCTTTGAGATGACAAAGACACGTTTGTCAGTAGGCTCACGTAGTGCCGCATCGATATCGGTAATCTTCAACTCCTTGTTTTCCACAAAACCATGCATACCCTGACCTATCATGCGCAAACCTTTCTGAATAGCCTCCTCGAAGGTACGACCAATGGCCATCACCTCGCCTACAGACTTCATCGAGGAACCGAGTTCCTTGTCAACCCCGTGGAATTTGGAGAGGTCCCAACGAGGAATTTTTACTACTACATAGTCGAGAGCAGGCTCGAAGAAAGCGCTCGTGGTTTTGGTAACAGAATTCTTCAGTTCAAAGAGTCCATAGCCCATACCCAACTTGGCAGCCACAAAAGCCAAAGGATAGCCGGTGGCCTTAGATGCCAGCGCCGACGAACGCGACAGACGTGCGTTAACCTCGATGACGCGATAATCTTCGCTTTCGGGGTCGAAGGCATACTGCACGTTACACTCTCCCACGATGCCAATATGACGGATAATCTTGATGGCCAACGCACGCAACTTGTGATACTCCGAATTGGTAAGCGTCTGTGAAGGAGCAATCACAATACTCTCGCCCGTATGGATGCCCAGCGGATCAAAATTCTCCATATTACAAACGGTAATACAGTTATCGTAGCGGTCACGCACCACCTCGTATTCTATCTCTTTCCATCCCTTCAGACTCTTCTCAACCAGTACTTGCGGTGAAAAAGCGAATGCCTTCTCGGCCAAGCGGTTCAGCTCTTCCTCGTTGTCGCAGAAGCCAGAGCCCAAACCGCCCAAGGCATAGGCGGCACGCAGAATGACGGGATAGCCCAGCGTGGCAGCTGCCTTTCTTGCTGCCTCAATATTGTCACAGGCCTCACTTTTGATAGTCTTGACGTTTATCTCGTCGAGCTTCTTGACAAAGAGTTCACGGTCTTCAGTATCGATAATAGCCTGAACGGGCGTTCCCAACACACGGATATTGTATTTCGCAAGCACGCCGCTCTGAAAGAGCTCCACACCACAGTTCAGGGCCGTCTGACCACCAAAGGCCAACATGATGCCGTCGGGACGTTCTTTCTCAATGACCTTCTCCACGAAGTAAGGCTGAACGGGCAGAAAATACACCTGATCGGCCACACCCTCTGAAGTCTGTACGGTTGCAATATTCGGATTAATAAGTACCGTCTGGATACCCTCTTCCTTCAAAGCTTTCAATGCCTGCGAACCGCTATAGTCGAACTCTCCGGCCTCACCTATCTTCAACGCTCCGCTACCAAGCAGCAGCACTTTCTTAATATTGTTGTCTCTCATTTCTCTACTTTTTTACTTGTTTTTCCCTTATACCTTTCTTATAGTGCTGCAATAAAGCGGTCGAACATAAACTCAGTATCAACTGGACCAGAACAAGCCTCCGGATGGAACTGACTTGAGAACCAAGGGTTGGTCTGATGACAGATGCCCTCGTTAGAACTATCGTTCATGTTGACAAAGAGTTCACGCCAGTCCTTTCCCAACGTAGAAGCGTCGACAGCATAACCATGATTCTGACTTGTGACGTAGCAACGGTTAGTGCCAACCTCGCGAACGGGCTGGTTGTGCGAACGATGACCATACTTCAGCTTATAGATAGTAGCCCCACTGGCTTTTGCCAGCAGTTGGTTACCCATGCAAATACCGCAGATGGGTTTACGGCTCATTGACATCTGCTTGCGGATGATGTTGACGGCATCCTCGCACATATCCGGGTCGCCAGGACCGTTGGCCAAGAACAGGCCGTCGAACTGTATAGCAGTATAGTCATAATTCCAAGGAACACGAATCACCTCAACTCCCCGGTTAATCAGACAGCGGATGATATTTGCCTTAACGCCACAGTCTACGAGTACAACCTTCTTGCCTGCGCCTTCGCTATAGCGGATGATATCCTTGCATGATACTCGCTCCACCCAGTTGACCGACTCATAGTTTTCATAGGGTTTCTGAACCTCATCATCAAAGAGAATCTGTCCCATCATTACACCCTGCTCGCGCAGCACCTTCGTCAGAGTTCTGGTATCTATGCCTGTGATGCCTGGCACTTTTTCCCGCTTCAGCCATTCGGCCAGACTCTCGTTGGCATTCCAATGTGAATAGCCCGTAGCGCTATAGTCGCTTACAATGATGGCTGAGGCGTAGATACGGTCGCTCTCCATGAAGGTAGGCAGTCCATTATCCTCGAACGAGAACTTAGGCACACCATAATTGCCTACCAGGGGAAAGGTGAGCACCATCATCTGACCCGCATAGGAAGGGTCGGTCAAAGACTCGGGATAACCCATCATTGCGGTATTAAAGACCACCTCACCAGCCACAGGCTGTTCGTAGCCAAAACTCTTTCCTTTAAATGTTGTTCCGTCCTGCAGAACCAAAGTAACATCTCTCATTTCCCTATTATTACAATCTTGCGTATTTTCTTAAAAAAAGGGCGAAACGTTTATTAACGAATCGCCCTTAGAATTATTCAACGGTAACAGACTTGGCCAAGTTTCTTGGTTGGTCGACGTTCTTACCTTTACAAACAGCCACATGATAGGCGAGCAACTGCAACGGGATGGTAGCTACCAAAGGTTCGAGACATTCCATCACCTCTGGCAACTCTATCACCTCATCGGCAACCTTCGCGATTGTATTATCACCCTTGGTCACCAATGCGATTACCCTACCCTGACGGGCCTTGATTTCCTGAATATTACTAAGCACCTTTTCGTACATCGCATTATGAGTGGCAATAACGACAACAGGCATATCCGAGTCGATAAGGGCGATAGGTCCGTGTTTCATCTCGGCAGCAGGATAGCCTTCTGCATGGATATAGGATATCTCCTTAAGCTTCAACGCACCTTCGAGGGCAACGGGATAACTGAATCCTCGACCCAGATAGAGGAAGTTATGAGCGTATGTGAAGGTACGTGCCAAGTCAGCCACCTTCTCATTGGTCTTAAGCACCTCCTGAATCTTGTCGGGAATCTCGCTCAGTCCCTTCACAATCTTCAGATATTCGTCGCGATCAATAGTCCCCTTGGCCTCGCCCATAGCGAGCGCAATCATCGTGAGTACCGTTACTTGACCCGTAAAGGCCTTTGTAGAGGCCACACCAATCTCCGGACCTACGTGAATATATGTTCCGGTATCGGTGGCACGAGGGATGCTCGAGCCAATGGCATTGCAGACGCCATAGATAAAGGCTCCGCGCTCCTTGGCTAGCTGTACGGCAGCCAGCGTGTCAGCAGTCTCACCACTCTGCGAAATAGCGATAACCACATCGCCCTTGCCGATAACAGGGTTGCGATAGCGGAACTCGGAAGCATATTCCACCTCGACGGGAATGCGACAAAGCTTCTCGATAATCTGCTTACCAATGAGACCAGCGTGCCATGAGGTACCACAAGCCACAATCACCACGCGCTTGGCGTTGAGCAACTCACGACGATAGTCGATAAGAGCACTTAGTGTCACATGGTCTGCCTCAACGTTAATACGTCCACGCATACAGTTCACCAGGCATTCGGGCTGTTCAAAAATCTCCTTCAGCATAAAGTGAGGATAGCCGCCCTTCTCTATCTGACCCAGATCAATATCTACGGTCTTAACAGCCAGATCCTGCTCCTCGCCCAGGATACTGATAACCTTCAGCTCCTCGCCAAGACGAATCACAGCGATATTTCCGTCTTCCAAATAGACTACCTTATCAGTATATTCGATGATAGGACTGGCGTCAGAACCCAAGAAGAACTCTCCATCGCCGATACCGACCACTAAAGGACTCTGCTTACGAGCAGCCACAATTTCATCGGGATGGCGCTTGTCGACGATGGCGATGGCATATGCGCCAATCACCTGGAACAAAGCCACCTGAACGGCCTGCACCAAGTCGAGGTTCTTCTTGTTCATAATATACTCTACCAACTGAACCAACACCTCGGTATCGGTATCCGACTTGAACGTGACACCTTTCTCCTTAAGTTTGGTCTTGATGTCGGCATAGTTTTCGATGATGCCATTATGAATGATAGCCAGATTATGAGACTCAGAATAATGAGGATGGGCATTAACGCTTGATGGCTCGCCATGGGTGGCCCAACGTGTATGTGCAATACCAATAGTGCCGCTGACGTCCTTATCATTACAGTATTCGGTCAGGTTATCTACCTTACCTTTGGTCTTGTAGACGTTCAGACTACCTTTATCATTAATCATTGCCACACCTGCGCTGTCGTATCCACGATACTCCAGACGACGCAATCCCTTAATCAGGATGGGATAAGCTTCGCGCTTTCCCAGATAACCGACAATTCCACACATAATCCTTTTCTGTTTTTTTAAGTGTTTGTGTTATGAAAAAAGAGATTGGGAAGCGACTCCCAACCTCTCTATATTTATCTTAAGATGTTATACAACAGCGAAGTTAACGAAATGAGAATCGACGTTGCCGAGAACCATAGGGTCGTCATACTACCCACACTTGAGTTCTGAGCCTTAACTTTGTTTGGGGTGACGTAGATAACATCGTTCTGCTGCAGGTAGAAGTAGGGCGAGTTGATGATGTCAGCATCGGTAAGATCGAAGATATGAATGGACTTCTTACCTGTGGCATCCTCACGAATCAGCTGTACGTTCTTACGTTGGCCGTAGATGGTCAGGTCACCGGCCTGTGCAAGAGCCTCAAGAATAGAAATTTTCTCACGAGCAACCGTAAAGGTACCGGGACGTGCTACTTCACCAATAACCGAAATCTGATAACCAGTCATGCGAACCGTCACAATGGGATTCTCCGTCTCGGCCATATAAGGTCTGATTTTCTCTTCAATCATTCTCTCTGCCTGCGACTTGGTAAGACCACCCACATGGATAGTTCCCAAAATGGGGAAACTGATGTTTCCATCATTTCCAACCAGATAGGACTGCAACATAGCCTGCGAATAGGTATTACGCGAATTGACGGTATAAGGCGTAGGCACAGTCATATTGAAAGGCACGGCAGCCTCATCGTTTGTGGTGCTGACAGTAATGGTCAACTGGTCCTTTGGCATAATCTTAGCATCATAGAGATACTGTGACTGCGACAAGTCCACATATTCTGCATTCTGGAAATAAGGAACGTCCTTTTGGGTACCGCATGCTGCGAAGAGTACGAGTGCGATAAAAGGCAAAATAATTCTATTGAAACGCTTCATAATCATTATCGTTATTTTAATCGGCTGCAAATTTACAGTATTTTTTCTAAATACGCAAAAAAGTAAGGGAGTTTTTTACGACAACTCCCATTTTTCTTAATAGAACTTGAAATAACGGCGTGCGTTATTGTATGAAATATCCTCAACCATACGTGCCAATGTTTCGCGGTCGTCGGGCAGCAGACCCTTCTCCACATCATTGCCCAGCAGGTTGCAGAGGATGCGACGGAAGTACTCGTGACGGGGATATGAAAGGAATGAGCGACTGTCGGTCAGCATGCCCACGAAGCGGCTCAGCAGACCCAATACGGAGAGGGCGTTCATCTGCTTCACCATACCATCCATCTGGTCATTGAACCACCAACCTGATCCAAATTGAATCTTTCCAGGCTCGCCTCCTTGGAAGTTGCCCAGCATGGTGGCGATGACCTCGTTGGCGCAAGGGTTCAATGTATATATTATGGTACGCGTGAGTTTGTCATTCATCTCCAGGTTGTTGAGGAATCTCGACATGGCCTTGGCGGTATTGAACTCTCCGATGCTGTCGAAACCGGTATCTGGTCCCAGTTTATTGAACATCTTGGTGTTGTTGTCGCGAATGGCACCATAGTGGAACTGCTGCGTCCAGTCAGCGTCGGCGTCCATCTCAGCCATTACGGTGAGGAAACAGTTTTTGAACTGGCGTACTTCAATAACCGACAGCTGCTGTCCGCGCATAGCCTTCTCAAAGATGGTCTCTATTTGCGAGTCTGTATAAGGTTCGTCGTAGAACTCCTCAATGCCGTGGTCTGAGAGCTTACAACCGTTGGCGGCAAAGAAGTCGTGACGTTTCTTCAGAGCATCGACCATATCGGCAAACTTCACGATATTCACGCCGCTGACGTTGGCCAGTTGTTCCACGTACTTGGCAAAGTCGGGCTTCTCGATGTTCATAGCCTTGTCGGGACGCCATGCAGGTATCATCATGGGGTCGTCGTCAGCCTTATGCTTAGCATACTCTATATGGTTGTGCAGGTCATCGACGGGGTCGTCGGTGGTGCATACACACTCTACGTGATAGTGCTTCATCAAACCGCGGGCAGAGAATTCGGGGCGTTTCAGTTTCTCATTGCACTCGTCGAAAATCTCGCGAGCCGTCTTGGGACTCAGCAGTTTCTCTATACCGAAGGCGGTCTTCAGCTCCAAATGTGTCCAATGGTAGAGGGGGTTGCGGAAGCAGTAGGGCACGGTCTCGGCCCACTTCTCAAACTTTTCCCAGTCGCTGGTCTCGCTGCCTGTGCAGTACTTTTCTTCTATGCCGTTGGTACGCATAGCGCGCCATTTGTAGTGGTCGCCACCCAGCCACAGCTCAGTAATGCTCTTGAAGCGATGGTCGTTAGCCACCATCTCAGGAATCAGGTGACAATGGTAGTCGATGATGGGCATCTTAGCCGCATGATTGTGATACAGGTCCTGGGCGACTTCGGTCTCCAGCACAAAGTTTTTGTCGTTAAACTGTTTCATAAGCTTATTTTGTTTTAATTATCGGTTTTTATGTCGTACGAACCATTGGTGTGTGAAGCAGACATACATCAGCAAGGCTACGACGACAAGGCCGAGGGCCGTTGCCAGAAGCTGCTGAATATGATGGGCGAAACAGGCGCAGCCCAATCCCACGCCGACAGCCAGTCCACTCTCCCACCCCAACATGAAGGTGCTCTGCGAGGTGCCTCGCTGGCAATGGCGACTCAGCTTGATGAAGAAGAGTAGGAAACGGGCGCCCACGATGCCAAGCCCCAAGCCCAGCAAGGGGGTGGTGAGTGGCGACATCCTTGAAGCCAATAAGATGATTATGGCTGCGGCCATAAGCAGAAGTCCGGTAATCACCTCGCTCTTCACATCCGCATTACGGAACACGAATCGCTGAGCAAGCAAGGCCAGCAAGAAGCCTATCATCACCATACCGTATGAATTAGCGGGAACGGCCATCGACATCAACAGTCCTATGGCCACCGTGACAAGCATCAAGTTGAGGAACAAGGGGAAGCCCGACGGTAGGAAAAAGCGGTCAAGACTCATAAGGCGTGTACCGTCTTCAGGTATTCTGAAAGGGAAATGTATAAACAGTACCAGAACGACAGCCGCCAGACAGCATACCGCCGCCACGAAGAACACATTAAGGGGTGACAAATCGCCAAAGCGGCCTTCAAGCAGACGTCCTGGACACATCACATCAGAAAGTTTCAGCAACAGCAGTCCCGTCATCGGTCCCAGCGACAGGGCGAAGCGTCCGAACCAGGTTGCCGAGTGGTTAGCCTCCGTACGCTGATGCGACTCGCAAGTGTCAATAATCAGAGTCGAGCTGAGCACCATCTGAGCCAGTCCGAATGCCGCTCCCTGCATCACACGCCACAGGATAACCACTAAGGGCGATTGATAGGCGGAATGCGGCAGGAAAGGCAAAACCATCGAGGCTGCCAGCACCAGCACACTGATGATGAACACCAGATTACGACGGTAACGTTGCACCAGATAGGAGCAAAAAGCGCCAGGCAGGAACAGTCCTATGGCAAAAGCAGCCATTACAATTCCGGTCTGAGTGTCGTCCATCCCCGTCCATTGGCGCAGCCACAAGGGCAGAACCGGTATCAGTATGGTGACCGACATCGACAACAACAGGTTGGCCGTTGCCATCAGCCAAAACTCCCTGTGCCACAGGCGCATATGTACCGTTGTATTCTGACTATTCAACTCTTAAATTTTAACTATCAATATGATTCACTCTCATTGGGGAAGTCACCGCTCTTCACGTCGGTAACATACTGCCCAACGGCATCAGTCATCACGCTATTCAGGTCGGCATAGCGGCGCAGGAATCGTGGCGAAAAGCCCTGATTCATGCCCAGCATATCGGCTACCACCAAAATCTGTCCGTCACATTTGCCGCCAGCACCAATACCTATTGTAGGCACGTTGATTTCCTTGGTGACCTGCTCAGCCAGTGCAGCAGGAACCTTCTCCAGAGTCACAGCAAAACAGCCAGCCTCGCTCAAAGCCTTTGCGTCACTCAATAGTTTCTGGGCCTCACGCTCTTCCTTAGCGCGCACGGCGTAGGTACCAAACTTATTAATAGACTGAGGCGTAAGTCCTAGATGAGCCATCACAGGGATGCCAGCATCCAGAATAGCCTTGACAGTATCCAAAATCTCTATGCCACCCTCCATCTTTAGGGCATCGCAGCCGCTCTCTTTCATGATGCGGATGGCGTTGACAACACCATCGTGCACGCCAGTCTGATACGAGCCAAAGGGCATGTCGCACACCACGAGAGCACGCTTCACGGCCTTGGTCACAGCCTTGGCGTGATAAATCATCTGATCCACGGTAATGGGCAGGGTGGTCGAGTTACCAGCCATAACGTTCGAGGCCGAGTCGCCCACCAGAATGCCATCAATGCCAGCACGATCTACAATGCCGGCGGTGGTATAGTCATACGAGGTGAGCATCGAAATCTTCTCACCCTTCTGTTTCATTTCTATAAAACGATGCGTCGTTACCTTGCGCTCGTCATTGACTAAATATCCTGCCATAATTTCTTTAGCGTTTGATAATTAATATCCTGATAATCTTTAATTTGTATATTAGATAATGACTTTATGTCTTCCTTCTTATTAGTGGTTGTCAGTCCTACCACAAACATTCCTGCTGCCTTGCCGCTCTTCAGTCCGTTGAAGCTATCCTCAAGCACCACACATTCCTCAGGTTTTGCTCCGAAACGAGCGGCTCCACGCAGATAGCAGTCTGGCGACGGCTTGCTTTCGGCAAAGTCCTCACTGGTCAGTATCTCGTTAAACAGTTCCTTGAAGTCGGGGCGAGCTTTATACACGCTTTTCATCTTAGGCACGTTGCTACTGGTCACCACAGCTGTCTTCACGCCATGCTCGTGCAGATCGCGGATAAAAGCCTCAAGACCATCAATATAAGTATAGTCCATCTGCGCCTCAAATTCGTTCAGACGCTTGGTTACGGATTCGCGTTCCATCACCAGCTCACCATTCCACCATTTATCATAGATCTGGTCGAGCGTTGAGCCTTTGATTTCGTGCTCCAGCCCGGGGTGTTCTGGATGATATAGCCTACATTGACTACCCCAGAAAACAGTGTATTGCGGCTCGGTGTCAAACACCACACCGTCCAGATCGAAGAGTGCCGCTTTCAGTTCTTTCTTTTCCATTTCTTCGTTTTTCGGGTGCAAAGGTACGAATAAGTGAGCGAAAAAGCAAATTAAATCACTCAAAAAAGACGCTTTATTTCATTAAGATGCTCCTTTTGCGTCATTCAGATAGGCGTTTTACCCCTAAAGGGCCTATCGTTTACAGTCATAACGCCTATTCCTTTAAGCAATAACTCCTATCGTTTTCAACTAAAGGAAGCATCGTTTTAAAACTGTAACAACAGAAACTGAAACGCTGTATTTTCCAAAATTATTTGGTACAAGACAAAAAAAGTTGTAACTTTGCAGCGTGGAATAGAAAACATGATATAAAGAGCATGAAACTGATAGAGAAATACTTCCCCGAACTGAGCGATGAACAGAAAGGCCAGCTTGCAGCTCTCGATGCGTTGTATCACGAATGGAACGAGAAAATCAACGTCATCTCAAGGAAAGACATCGACAATCTGTACGAGCACCACGTGCTTCACTCGTTAGCCATCGGCAAATTTATCCACTTCAGGCCGGGCACCCGTATATTGGACTTCGGCACAGGAGGCGGTTTCCCTGGTGTGCCGCTAGCCATTCTGTTTCCGGAATGTGAGTTCAAGCTAATTGACGGTACGGGCAAGAAGATTCGGGTGGCGCAAGAGGTGTGCAAGGCCATAGGACTGAAAAACTGTCAGCCTGAGCACCTGCGCGGCGAGGACGAAAAAGGGAAATACGAGTTTGTGGTAAGCAGGGCCGTGATGCCCTTACCCGACTTGATGAAGATTGTGAAGAAGAATATCTCTAAGGAGCAGCACAACGCCCATCCCAACGGCGTAATCTGTCTGAAAGGCGGTGACCTGCAGGCCGAAACGCAGCCCTACAGACGCATCGTCGAGACCGTTCAACTGAGTAATTACTTCGAGGAAGAATGGTTCAAGGAAAAGTATTGCATTTACATACCAACATGATGATTATTAAGACATTCGAAGTCAACCCACTTCAAGAAAACTGCTACGTGGTTAGCGATGAGACACAGGACTGTGTCATCATAGACTGCGGTGCCTACTATGATGCCGAGCGACAGGCTATCGTGAACTATATCCGCGACAACCAGCTCAACCCCACACACCTACTTTGCACCCACGGGCACTTTGACCATAATTTTGGCAACGACACCATCTACCACACCTTTGGGCTGAAGCCCGAGATTCATGCCGATGACACATCTATGATATCTGACCTGACAAAACAATGCGAGCAGATGGGACTGGGACTGTCTTTCGACAAACCATCACCGCCCGTAGGCCACCATCTGGAAGACGGTGAGGACATCGTCTTCGGCACACATATACTGAAGGTCATCCATACGCCAGGACACTCAAAAGGCGGCGTGGTGCTCTATTGCGAAGCCGAGAAGACATTGTTTACTGGTGACACATTATTCCGTATGAGCGTGGGGCGTACCGACCTCCCAGGAGGCTCGTGGGGCGAGCTGATGGATTCGCTCGAGGAAAAGATAGCCACCCTGCCCAAGGACACCACAGCCTATCCCGGACACGGTCCCAAGACCCTATTGAGCGAGGAATTTTCGATGAACCCCTACTTCCATTGAAGATTTTTATCTAAAGATAAGGCGTCATTCAAAATAATTTTGTAATTTTGCAGGCAAATTTCAACAACATAGATATTTAAGGTACTATTTTGATAGAGAAGCATATTGTTTTGGAGGATATTGACCCAGTGATGTTCTACGGGGTCGGCAATGCACACCTACAGATGTTGCGCGCACTCTACCCCAAGCTGCGCATCGTGGCCCGCGACAACGTGATGCGGATTATGGGCGACGAAGAGCAGATGGCTGCCTTTGAGGAGAGCTCGGAAAAGATGCGCCAGCACGTGCTGAAATTCAATGCCCTCACAGAAGAAGACATCCTGGATATTGTCAAAGGCAAACGAACACGCGAAGAGGTGCCCGACGACGTGGTGGTCTACTCCACCAGCGGACGCCCCATCAAGGCCCGCAGCGAGAACCAGCAAAGACTGATCAACGCCTACAACGACAACGATATGGTGTTTGCCGTAGGTCCGGCTGGAACGGGTAAGACCTATCTAAGCATAGCCCTCGCCGTCAAGGCCCTGAAGGAAAAGACCGCCAAGAAGATTATCCTGAGTCGTCCAGCCGTAGAAGCTGGCGAGAAGCTGGGTTTCCTTCCTGGCGACATGAAGGATAAGATTGACCCCTACCTGCAGCCCCTTTACGACGCGCTGGAAGACATGATTCCGCAGGTGAAGCTGCAGGACATGATGGAGAAGCATGTCATTCAGATAGCCCCGCTGGCCTTTATGCGAGGCAGAACGCTGAGCGATGCCGTCGTCATCCTGGATGAGGCACAGAACACCACTCCCGCCCAGATTCGCATGTTTCTGACCCGCATGGGTTGGAACACGAAGATGATCATCACAGGCGACATGACCCAGATTGACCTCCCCCACTCGCAGAAGAGCGGCCTCATCGAGGCGCTGCATATATTAAATAATGTGGAAGGTATCGGGGTGGTGAACCTCAACGGAAAGGACATAGTGCGCCACAAGTTGGTGACCCGCATTGTCAACGCCTACGAGGAGTTCGATAAGGAAATGAAAGGCGAAATCGTGAAATCGTGAAATTGTAAAATAGTCAAATATAAAGATGAAAGCATTAACAAAGACGGACTTTAAGTTCGAAGGACAGAAGAGCGTGTACCACGGAAAGGTACGCGATGTGTACAACATCAACGACGACCTGATGGTGATGGTTGCCACCGACCGCATCTCGGCATTCGACGTCGTGCTGCCGAAGGGTATCCCCTTCAAGGGTCAGGTGCTCAACCAGATTGCAGCACAGTTCCTGGATGCTACCAACGACATCTGTCCCAACTGGAAGCTGGCTACTCCCGACCCAATGGTAACTGTGGGTCTGAAGTGCGAGGGATTCCGCGTGGAGATGATTATCCGAAGCATTCTGACGGGTTCAGCCTGGCGTGAGTACAAGAACGGCTGCCGCGAGCTCTGCGGCGTGAAGCTGCCTGACGGCATGAAGGAGAACGAGCGTTTCCCCGAGCCCATCATCACTCCTACGACTAAAGCCGACGAGGGTCACGACATGAATATCTCGAAAGAAGAAATCATCGCCCAAGGCATCGTCTCTGCTGAGGACTACGCCATCATGGAGGACTATACCCGCAAGATCTTTGCCCGTGGACAGGAGATTGCCGCTAAGCGTGGACTCATCCTCGTGGACACCAAGTACGAGTTCGGCAAGCGCGACGGTAAGGTCTATCTCATCGACGAGATCCACACCCCCGACTCAAGCCGTTACTTCTATGCCGAGGGCTATGAGGAGAAGCTGGCTAAGGGCGAGCCCCAGAAGCAGTTATCGAAGGAGTTTGTGCGCCAGTGGCTCATCGAGCACAACTTCATGAACGAGCCCGGACAGGTGATGCCTGAGATTACCGACGAGTATGCCGAGAGCGTATCAGAGCGCTACATCGAGCTCTACGAGCACATCACTGGCAGCAAGTTTGACAAGGCCACCGAGACTGGCGACATCGCCGCCCGCATCGAGAAAAATGTGAGCGAGTGGCTGAAAAAACGTTAATAAAAATTTGACCCATCACCCCCATTAGTCCCATGACATACAAGCAGGAAGAGATTAATCCCTATCACGAAGGCGAGAAGGCGCAGCAGGTGGAGCAGATGTTCGACAACATCGCTCCCACCTACGACACGCTGAACCATCGCCTGTCGTGGGACATAGACCGCGGATGGCGCAGGAAAGCCATTCAGCAGCTGGCGCCCTATAAGCCTCAGACGATGCTCGACATCGCTACGGGTACTGGCGACTTTGCCATTATGGCGGCACAGATGCTAAAGCCCCAGCAACTTATTGGGGCCGACATCAGCGAAGGGATGATGGATATTGGACGGAAGAAGGTTAAGGCGCAAGGACTCGACAAAATCATCTCCTTTGCAAAGGAAGATTGTCTGGCCCTAAGCTATGACGACGCTTCATTCGATGCTGTGACAGCCGCCTTCGGCATTCGCAATTTTGCCGACCTGGACAAAGGGCTCAGCGAGATGTGCCGCGTGCTGAAGCCTGGCGGCCACCTGAGCATCGTCGAGCTGACCACACCAGTCAGCTTTCCCATGAAACAGCTCTTCCACATCTACTCTCACACGGTGCTGCCCGTCTACGGACGCCTCATCTCCAAGGACACCAGCGCCTACTCTTATCTGACCAAGACCATTGAGGCCTTTCCGCAAGGTGAACGCATGCAGGACATTCTGCGGCGGGCAGGCTTCAAGGATGCCTCTTTCAAGCGGCTCACCTTTGGTATAAGCACCATGTATTTCGCAACTAAATAATCAACAATTATGGACAAGTACGGACTTATTGGTTATCCCTTAGGGCATTCGTTCTCCATCACCTACCACAATCAGCGGTTTGCCGATGAAGGTATTAATGCCAAGTACTTTAACTACGAGATTCCGAGCATCGACAACCTGACTGAAGTGCTCGACTCAAACCCCGAGCTGAAGGGACTCAACGTCACCATTCCCTATAAGCAGAAGGTGATGGAGTATCTGGACTACATCAGTCCCGAAGCCCGCGCCATTGGTGCCGTCAACGTGATTCGTGTGATTCACGAAGGCAAGAACACCATTCTGAAGGGTTACAACTCCGATGTGATTGGCTTCACACAGAGCATAGAGCCCATGTTGGAGGAATATCACAAGAAAGCGCTGATTCTCGGTACTGGCGGAGCGTCAAAGGCCATCAACTACGGGCTGAAGTCGCTCGGACTGGAAACGATATTCGTCAGCCGCTATCGCAGGCCGGGCACCATCTGCTACGAAGACATCACTCCAGAGGTCATCAAGGAATATAACGTCATTGTGAACTGCACGCCATTGGGCATGTATCCCAAGACGGAAGAGTGTCCTTTCCTGCCCTATGAAGCAATGGATGAAAAGAATATCCTGTATGACTTGATATACAATCCAGACGAGACCATGTTTATGAAGAAAGGAGCAGAACACGGCGCTAACGTAAAGAACGGGCTGGAGATGCTGTTGCTGCAGGCCTTCGCCTCGTGGGAGTTTTGGAACGGCAAAGAGAAGTAATCATCAACTATCAACATGGAATTACCGTTTACCAATTTCAAACTCACAGGATTCAGCGGATGTCTGCTGTCGATACCTGCACTGCTGCTCATCGGCGTTGCAGGCGCTATTGGTCAGCAGTTCTACGATGAAATATCGCCCTATATCATTATTGTCGCCACTCTGGCGGCTCTTGGCGTTATCGTCTCTTACGGCAAAAGCGCCAACAAGACCCATGCCGACGATATAAAGAACTATAAGGACTTGCAGGAAGAGCTGAAGCAAATCACGGTGAAATACAATGCCAACATCTCCGACTTGGAAGCCAGTTATAAGAACGAGATCAAGGGACTGTCAAATATCTCAAAACTCACTCAGAAGTCCACCATCCGCTCTAACTATAGCTCGAAATATTCGGCTACCCGCAAAGCCTACGAAAAGGAGCGCGACCAGTTCCAGATGGTTTGGAAGGCTACACATGGCAGCATCAAACTGAAGAACATCTGGCAGATGCTCTTCTTCATCGGCTTCGTACTCATTCTCGGAGCATGTAGCTTCTCTATGGGCGTCACGATGGAACCCGAAGAGCCCGTAACTGGGGCAACAGCCCTGATGCAGTCTCGCACTTGGAGCGCTGACAACATCCCCATGCCCCACATGACTGACGGCTCGCAGTATGTATCTAATCCCGATAGCATCCTCTCGCAGAACGTTGTCGACAGCATCAACGTCGTGCTGCGTCAGATGGATGATCAGTTCGACATCGAGTCGGCCATGATTATCGTAGGACATATTGAGAACGACGACCCCATCGCTATGGTGCGTGGCGTCTACCAGAAATATGGTGTAGGCAAGAACAATCGCGGTCTGGTAATCGTAGTGGGTTACTTGGATCACAGCTACTTCATTGCTCCTGGACGAGCTCTCGAGGGTGATCTCACCGACTTAGAGAGCGACCAGCTGGCACGTACCTATCTTATTCCCAGCATGAAAGCCGAGCTGCCCGACAGCGGTATGCTCTATTTGGCTCGCGGCACCTATGCCCTGTTTGCCGAGAAGGATATGCCTGTCATGTCATCACTAACGAACACCTATAATGGTCAGGAAGATGAAGAGGACACAGAGAGTATGATCATCATGCTGATCTTCACAGTACTGCTGGGGGGGTGGGCATATTATGCCAACAGCATGTCGCGCAAACTGGGCTTCAACTCAACAAGCCAGACACGTCTGCGTGCTAACCCCTTCATCGACTACACTACGGCGGCTATAGCAGCCGGCAGCGTCCTCGGCAGTTCACGTTCATCATCACATTCGTCAGGTGGCTGGGGCGGTGGCAGTTCTCACATCGGAGGCGGCTACGGCGGCGGCAGCTGGGGTGGCGGCGGTGCCGGAGGACGATGGTAACATTGAAGATTATAGAATAAAGAATAAAACAACAAACCTCAAAAAAAATTACAATCATGAGCAACAATGCAAGCAAGAGTGGTTTCTCAAAGAACACCCTCATTATCGGAGCAGTATTGGCAGTCATCGTTATCTGGGCTATCAGCGCCTACAACGGAATGGTGAAGGTAGAAGAACAGGCTACCACAGAATGGGCCAAGGTGCAGTCGGCCTATCAGCGTCGCGCTGACCTCATCCCCAACTTGGTGAATGTGGTGAAGGGCTATGCCTCTCACGAGAAAGAGACGCTGGAGGGTGTAGTTAATGCACGTGCCAAGGCAACAAGCATCACCGTTGATGCCGATGACCTGACTCCCGAGAAGCTGGAGCAGTTCCAGCAGGCTCAGGGTGAGCTCTCTCAGGCACTCGGTAAGCTGCTGGCTGTACAGGAGAACTATCCCGATCTGAAGGCTAACGAGAACTTTATGGACCTGCAGAAGCAGCTGGAAGGAACGGAGAATCGCATCAACGAAGCCCGTAACAGCTTCAATACCGCCGTTCAGGAATACAACCTGAAAATCCGTAAGTTCCCCAACACCCTCCTCGCTGGTATCTTTGGTTTCGATAAGATGGCAAAATTCGAGGCTGATGCCGCAGCTCAAAAAGCTCCTGAAGTACAGTTTTAATAATATATGAGTGACAATCGTTATATGATGCGTGGCGTTTCGGCCGCAAAAGAAGACGTCCACGCAGCTATCAAGAACATAGACAAGGGTATCTTCCCACAGGCATTCTGTAAGATTATCCCCGACATCCTTGGCGGCAATCCCAAGTATTGCAACATCATGCATGCTGACGGCGCCGGCACCAAGTCGAGTCTCGCCTACATGTATTGGAAAGAGACTGGCGACCTAAGTGTGTGGAAGGGTATTGCCCAGGATGCCATCGTGATGAATACCGACGACCTGCTGTGCGTGGGTGCTGTGGACAACATCCTCGTGAGCAGCACCATCGGCCGCAATAAGATGCTGGTACCTGGCGAAGTAATCTCTGCCATTATCAATGGTACCGACGAGCTGTTGGCCGAACTGCGTGAGATGGGTATCGGCATCTACCCGACTGGTGGTGAGACTGCCGATGTGGGCGACCTCGTTCGCACCATCATCGTCGACTCAACGGTAACATGCCGCATGAAGCGTAGCGACGTCATCAACAATGCCAATATCCGTCCGGGCGACGTCATCGTTGGTCTCTCGTCAACAGGTCAGGCCACCTACGAGAAGCGTTACAACGGCGGTATGGGTTCTAATGGACTCACCTCAGCCCGCCACGATGTCTTCGCCAAATATTTGGCAGAGAAATATCCTGAGAGTTTCGACCACGCTGTGCCCAACGAACTTGTGTATAGCGGCAAATATAAACTGACCGACGCTGTCGAGGGGTCTCCCGTCGATGCTGGCCAGTTGGTTTTATCACCAACTCGCACCTACGCCCCCGTCATTAAGAAGCTGCTCAACGAGCTGCGTCCCGAGATTCACGGTATGGTACATTGCACGGGCGGCGCCCAGACCAAGGTGCTGCACTTTGTCAACGACAACTGCCGCGTCGTCAAGGACAACATGTTCCCTGTTCCCCCACTCTTCCACGCCATCCACGAGTGCTCAGGTACCGACTGGAAGGAGATGTATCAGGTGTTCAACATGGGTCACCGCATGGAAATCTATGTACGTCCCGAAGTGGCCGAGCAGGTTATCGCCATCAGCAAGTCGTTCAACATCGATGCACAGGTAGTGGGACACATCGAAGAAGGGCCGCGTTCGCTTACCATACAAAGCGAATT